>ENA-OPDA01000624-OPDA01000624.1-human-gut-metagenome-genome-assembly--contig:-NODE-624-length-25868-cov-3.245690_pt1 | contig 25868 bp, 41 predicted proteins | sample MGYA00241253_ERZ501486 | MGnify/ENA primary metagenome ERZ501486 (study PRJEB25962, sample SAMEA2042510) | human gut metagenome | biome: human gut; feature: human-associated habitat; material: faeces... | reverse complement strand
TGTGATCTTACCTGAATGTCTAACTTTCCCTGCTCCAACAGTTCTTCGTCCGTATATTCAAACATGCACTTGTGGTCATTTAAATCCACCATCTATACCGCCTCCCATCAAAGTTTCATTTTATTCTTTGCAGATTACAATGCAAGTTGGATAACTGTAATCAAACAATTTTCTGATGGGCATTGCATTAATAATCGTGTTAACAATTTGGACTTTCCAATACCCTTTAATGTTAATATTTCCATTTTTATCACCTCAATTTCTAAATTCTAATACCATGTTCTGCCTCATATCTACACCAACAATCAAGATATCTATCTTCATCATTAATATCTAAATATTGTTCGTATTTATCCATGAGTGGATACATTTCATTATAACAAATATCTTCGTTGATAAAGCTCCAAATATCCATATAAATTGTATTATAAAAATCTTCTGGGACATAATCATATGCATCTGCACAGATGATTTCTACCTTATTACTCAATGGCAACTGACTTGCTACCAAATCAATAACTTCCTGATTCTTTTCCACTACAGTTATCTTATCTACCATTGGATCATCTTGAATCGCAAGTAAAATCAAGCCAATTCCAAGTCCACCAATAAGAACTTTCCCATGAGCATTTGTTACAAAATCTTCATTTGTTCTTTTTTCCATTGGTGTATTAGACATTAAGACACTTCCTCTATGTTCTAATCTCACATAATCTCCTGGTGCAATTCCATGACACATGGCGTATCCATCATGGTTGCTTATTGTAAAATGAGACAATTTAAAATCTCCAATCTGTCTATCTTTTAAAATTTTGCTCATATCTTCATACATATATCTATCTTCCATTTACTCTCATTCCTTCTGATCAAATATTTGTTTTATTTCAATATCCCATATTGGTTTCTTTTGTAATCTTTACTGCTACAGAATCTAATAGCTCATATTTTTCAATAATATTAGATACTTCTTCTTTTGTTAGGAGTCTCCATTCATCAGTTCCATTCTTTTTAAACTCTAGTGTATGAGAGCCACGATCTACCCATACAGGAATTCCAAATGTTACTCCAGCATATTTATCCATTAAAGCTAAACATTTATCAACTAATTTCCTATATTCTTTAGCTTCTTCTTTTCGGTTTTCCAATTTATTCATTTCAAGACAACCCCTTTTGCGTTTGTTTCATAATTATATCACACTTCTCTATTCTTCTGAAATAATTTCCACCGCTGCTTCGTAAAATCTATTATATAAAGTTGCATTTGTTTTAATAAGCTGAGATTTAGACAATCCATGAGCATACTCATCCCAGTTAACACCATTTTCTGTCATCTTAGCGTAGATTTTCCGATAAACAGAAGTTCCACCTTTAGATCTATTTCCAATGTGATTAGCATAATTAGTAATCTTAATCTTCATTTCTTCCCAATCAGGTTGTGCATTTTCTTTTCTGAACTGTCGCAGAAGTTTTTCCAATGAATTAACTAGCAGATCAGGGTATTTATCATAGCAAAGATCAATCGTTGGTACATTGCCTCTTTCGCTAATATTATACTTCTCTTTGTATTCTTTCCGATCCTGTTCCCACACAATTCCATATGTGTTAGTGAGATACCTATATGTTTCTTTAAGAATATCTCTCGTAGTAGTTCCTAATTCATCAGATTCTTTTAGAATATCATTAATGATAGAATACACGTTGGATTTCCATTCATTAAGTTTGTATTCTGCAATAGCATTTTCCGTATCCACTACTGGAATACCTTTCGTAGGTTTGCCAATCTGCTTATACAATTCTTTCCGTTCGTCTTTCATTTCTTTAACAATGTCTGCCAACTGATTAAATCCTTTAATAGTAACCTTGTACAGACACTCATTGTTTCTTTCCATCTGCTTCATAAGTTCTGTCTGTTCTGTAAGAAACTGCTCTACTGTTGTTACAGGAGTTCCTGTTCTTAATTTTCCATGACGATAAGATTTAATAATATTCCATGCCCAATCCATAAAGGCGTCTGCTTTTGGTTGACGACTTAATCTACATATCTCAAATACTCCAAGCTCATTATATACAACTGTTTCCCTATTCCTTCCATCAACCGTCCTCGTTTTGAGGACACTTGATTTTCCAACAAACAGATTCTTGTTCTTGTCGTGAATATTTTGGATTGCTTTTCTTGGATCTGCATATTCCAGTGCTTCTCCAATTTGATTTCTCGTCATCCAAATATCATCCTCAGAACTATAAAAATCACACGATAAATCGTTAAAATTTTCAGTTTTTACTAACTGTAGGTTCATTCTTCGTCTTCCTTTCTAAACTGTCTTATTTTTCTCTACACTCATTATTTTTGTATAACTGTATTCCGTAAACCAATAGAAATAAAATCAACATTTAATTCCAACTATTAGTGTGCCAATCCTAATAGAAACCTATTCTATTCCTATTAGTTCTCTATGTAATTAACACCTTACCTATTAACAATTCTATGCTTAGTTAATCATTAATTTGTGTATAATAAATTTGACAAAGAACCGACCTGCCAAATCGGTTCCTGCCAAATATTTCCGTAAAATAAAAAGAACCTTCCGTTCGGTTCTTTGCCAAAATTATTATATGGAATTATTTAATAAATGCCGTTCCTATTTTTATAATAAACCAAGTCCATAAAATAATAGTAGTTGGTTTATCAATAACTCCTATTGTATCATCTAGTAAGTCAGTATATTTCTTTAAGTTTGTATTGTAATATTCATCAATTAATTTCAGAGCTGCATTAACAATAAAAACAATAGTCTCTAATGTAATCATTACTCCTACAAATACATCTGAATACCGAATAATCTGTTCTAATTCCATACTTCATCATCCTCATCTTCATTATCATATAAATTTTCCACAGGTGCCGTCTGTTGGAACATATCTGTTGGAGATAGGTTTCTAGCCTCGCACATTGCACAAAAGACTTTCAATACCTTATCCCATTCATGTTCTTGAATCCACTGAAGAAATGGTTTCTTTCCACGTTTCTTAACATCAATCTGATATTTATACTGTAAGTTCTTATAAAGCTCATTCCACATAACAGAGAATTGCGTTCCTGTTACCGCTGCCAACTTCCTAATCCCAGCGTTCATCTTATTGCGATCATCCCATGTTAAAATTTCCGCTGCTAATAACTTGTTATCATTCTGCAACTTCTGATTCTCTTCTTTAAGTTCTTTATTTTGTGTTCGCAGATCGGTTACCATAGCAAGCTTGACATCCTCAGAAAATGACGGGAAGTAGTGTTCAATGAACTGTGACTCTTTCCCAAAGTCAACTGCACCGCCTGTCTTACGGATGTTTTTAAGATATTCTTTAATCTGTTTCTTCATCTGCTTTGCAATCGGCTTACGTGATTGCATACACACTTCATAGAGTCCATCTTCTGTGAGAAACCAAAATGGAACTTTAGTTTTTCCATCAGTGTCTAATTGACCTAAATTCTGAGTGCCAAGATTGTTGGCAGTCAAAATTTTAGTCTTAAATTTTTCATCTGAATCAACAGATTGTAACATCATGTCTGTCTTATATTTTCCATTATCTCTCTTACTGTAATCAATCCATTCTGCAACATCTCTCGCAAGGAATAACGGATCTTCAATACTTCTATACAGATCAATTCTTCTGCCTAAAATTTCCGTTGTGTCAACAAGCTGCACACCTGCCTCTACCTGTTCTTGTTCTCTTCGTTCTTCCATCGTGATGTAGTCATTAATAAAAACATAATGTCTTACGTTCTCAGCAAGGCTTGAAGTTTCCATCAATAGTGAAAGTCGGATTAAACATTTAAGAGTAAACACCTTAGCACCTTTATAGCCGAATGAGATATTTAATCCGTTCGGATACGTTACCATGATTCTTCCCTTCTGTTTTTCCGTTGTTGCGTCCTGACCATCAATGATCTCCTGCACTGTCTTAACTTCCATTCCATCGTCTAAAAACTCTTTGCGATACTTCGTACACAATCTCTTAACCTCGTCAACATCTCCATCAAAAAATCGTGCTACCTGTTCCGTAGTGATATAATCTCGTCCAGGGAGCCACGGAATCGGCTTGATCGTAACTTGTTTTAAAAGCTCCGTGTTCTGCACCAGTTCATCTCTCTTTGCTTTGTCCAAAATTGGATCGCAAGGGATTTCCATTTCGTTTAGATTCATAATTAATTCCACCTTTCTTATGTAAAAATTTGTATTAAAAAAGACACTCTGGAATTTTCCATAAGTGTCCTAGTTACCTATATTAATTTGTATTCACTCTAATTCTAGTTCATCAATTTCTGGTGTGTCAGAATGATTCATATCAAATGATATTTTCCATTCTATCTTCCGTTCCAAAGATCGGAAAAGAACTTATAAATTCCATACAGAATAGCAACAAATGCTATAACCATTAAAATTCCATAGCCACCACCTAAGATAGCTCCTAACATATATTCCAAACTATCCTCTGGAACGATAAATATAATTATTAATAATAAAACCAATGGCATAATTTTACTCTCCTTTGCTAAAAAATAGGCACTATTAAAAGTGCCTATTGACAATAAATTAATCGTTTTTATATATATTATTTATTATAATTTGGTCTATCAGTAACATTCAATACTTGAATAAGTGCATCTTGTAACACTTTAGAAACATTAATTCCAGAATGTTCTGCTTCATAATTTAACCAACTAGGTAATGCAACATTTCTTCTTACAGATTTTGTATCAATTTTTCTTCGATATTCTGTTGAATCAATATCAACCAATGAAATAATAGTTTCTCCTTCATCAAAAAATGTGCTTTTCGCAATATCGATATCTGTAATATTTGTTGGTTTAGGAATTTCCACCTCTCTATCTTCCATAGAAACACAAGTTAATTCCATTGCGTCTCGTGCCATTTTAATAGCATCTGACATATCTTTTCCTTCCGTTAATACATTTAAATCTGGTGCCTCAATTAAATATTTTCCGTCGTCGGTTTTTGTAAATAATACAGGATATACTGCTTTCATATTTTCACCTCTATTCTTATATATGATTGCAAATAAGATTTTCCAAGGATAGGCTGTTTTATAACAGCCCATTCCTTCTTAGAATACCTCTAGCAAGTCTTTCATCAACTTCCTTGTGCCGTGGAACTGATTCTGATATATCTCCTTTGGTGTAGATATCATGGTTACTACCATGCCTATCGAAGATAAATCCGCCTGCTTTAAGCTTCTTGATTAAATCTTTCTGCTTCATTGTATTGTCTCCTTTGCTTACTTATATTATACACAATATCTACACAATGTCAATAATGTTTTACACACTTTTTACACAATATTATTTTAATAAAATTGACATTTGATTAATTAATAGATCCATCTGCATTGACAAACTTATTTTCCATTTCTTCGTTGTTACCTGCGACATTCTGTAACACATAATACAGTGGATCATCTGCCTTAGATAATTTTCCAATGCTTTCAGTCAACATTTCCATATCTTCTTTATAATCATCTACAAACGTGTCATAGTCCATTCCTAAAGACATATTAAATAAGATGTTTGCGATTCTTTTTACTTCATTATTTTCCATAACCAATCACTCTCCTATTCTCTAATCTCATTTGCAATGTCGTTTCTTGTTCCTCTAATAGAGCATCCTTCTGCATCATGTCGCATCAAGATCTCATAAATCTGTTCTTCCTCTTCCTCTGTCAAGGAAAATCCTTCCCAGTATCCATAATCATTCTCTCCGTGACACATAACGATTCCGATAATTTCCTGTTTTGTTTCTGTATTTATAATCTCTCACTCCTGTTCTGTAATAAAACTTTCTATAAAACTTTTAATTCTTCTTTTGTATACTTACTCCATTTTCCAGTCTGAACACCATTCATTCTTTCTTCAAAAGTTCTTTTTCTCATGTCATACTGTTCCGTTGCAACTCTATAAAAGTCATAGACAAGATCTTTTTTGGTATCAATAATCATAAAATCATGTGGATTATTCGTATTATCAAGAATGTATTGCATAAAATCTCTGAATGTGACAAGATCATTTGTCGTACACCAACATATTGCTTTATCATTTTCCTTTGTTACAAATTTTACTGTCTGCATATTCATTCCTCCTAATCTTTAAAACATTAATCCACCTAAGTCTGCTTTTGCCTTATGATCTTTTGCTAACCAAAAATTTCCGTCAAGCTGCACAAGGTCATATTTCCGTTTCATTCTTTCCAGCTCTTTATCAGTTTTACAAATATATGGATTAGATCCATCTTCAAATTTAATATGATTCCATACCATAATTTCCACCTCTATTCTTCTATATCAAACCATTCAGGTTTTCCATCAATATAGCAACCACAATCCTCTGCCTCGAATTCTACTTCCTCAGGATTGAAGTCAATATTATCCATCACATAAGTTTTAATTTGTTCTTTTCTAAGATCAACATTGTATTTTTCAGCTACAGCATCTAAAAAATCATCAATCTGATATGCGTCAGAACAATCCATGATACCGCTAATCTGGAACTCCTCTGCATAATATTTTCCATGAACCTCTACAATGTCACGCCATGTAAATTGATGTTCTTTGAATTCATTGATAATATCACTTGCAATCATTCCGACGATTGGTTGTTCTCCATATTTCTGTCGTTCTAACTCACAATCAACTAATTCCAAAACATCAATATCTAATCCGTTTTCTGTTTCTACAATTGCACTATAATAATCTCTATATTTGTTCATAATTTCCACCTCATATCTTTCCATTAAAAAAGGAAGATACATTTCTGCATCTTCCTAGATTACTTTGTTCTTATATTAAATTTTCCGTTATTCTTTCTTTCCGATAAGCTGAATAATGCAACCAAAATCTCCAGCACGATATACTCTAATTTTGTCTGCCTTATAATCTGCCATCAATCCTACATCGTCATAGATTTTGAGCCATGCCCTGAATCCTGATGATGTTTCAAATTCCATCTCTAAGGTATAGTGATCTCCGATCTTTGCATTCTCATCCACAATATAAGCATTATATCTTCCATCACAGCCAAAATTTAAGATATTCGCCTTCAATCCGTCTTTTGTTGTGCCTACAAAAATTAAAGCCGCAATATCACTATCTCCAATAAACTCTCTTTCGTACTCTTTATATGATTTCATAATTTCCACCTTCCTATTCTTCATAATTTTCTAAATCCCAATGTTCTTTTAAAAGCTGGATCACAAATTCAGGATATCCCATAAAATAATAACTATCGTATGCTGATTCTATTTGATCTTCATCCCAGCTTTCATCATCATATCCGTTTTCGTCTGCCCACGTTTCAAAATCCATTGCCGTTTTCTGAAAATCTTTAACCTTATCACTAATCCGTTGCAAATCGTTCTCTTCAATCGTGATTAAAGGTTTTCCGTAGTCATCGTAAAGATCTTCCCACAAGTCGTTATTCCATTGTGACTTTGGCTCGTGTTGAATATAAATGTTTGTTAATCCGTTTACGTTCCAGCCCGTTGTAGCCACTAATTTCCCAGTTTCTTTCTCTACACCATAAAACATTCCAGGTTTTACACAAAATCCACCGTATGAGGCGTGTCTAAAATGTTCAGGCAAGATCAGTTCTTTGAACTCGTACATAATTTCCTTCTTTCTGCCTATCAGGACTTTAAATATTAATAGTTTTCCTTTATTATACACGATAATTTCCATCGTGAAAAGTGACGGGATAGGAATCGAACCCACCGATAAAAGCACTCTTTTATCTACCATACGCCACCGTTTTTCCGTTCCAATACGTCACTACCATCAATCAGTAGTACAGTCATTCCGTTCATTTTAACGTAACTATTAGCTTCAATAGTCGAGTCTTTCCGTTATGGTGTATACTCATATCATCATGAGTAGTAAAAGCCTTTAATTGGCTATGTAACTAAATAATTTTAACGGATCTTCTTTTAAAATTTCCGTCATGTCGTTGATTGCTTCTTCTTGCGTTTTGTATTTCCGAAAAACTCCAAACGTGTTCTTGAATAACAAGAAGTATTTATATCCATATAAGCCATCATCTTTCCCAGCGTTCGGAGGATTTTCTGTGAAGTACAGTGTGTTGTACTTTCGTTCTACGTGACACGCTAATGATTCCATAGTTGTTCTTTTACTCATTCTTTCCACCTACCTTCTACTGTTCTGTACCTTTATAATAAACATCTACGTTGTTCTTATCATCTGGCTCCAACTAGATCCAACGTATTTTCCACTCATGCCGCAATCTTCAAGATCATACTCACAGCATAAGTCATTGTATTCATCGGGCGTATCACAAAAAATTTCTGTTCTTCCATCGGGATAAGTGTTTTTTACTATCATAATTTCCACCTACTTTCTTGTATTTAACATTTTCTTTCTAAAATCTTTTATTTCTTCCATCGTTAACCATTTAGGTTTTTGTTCATCTGTAAATGAATTCCATATTTTTTCCATCTCGTCGCAATGTTTTTCAATGCTTTCTTTATATAAGAATTTCTTACCACCGTTTCCATTGCTTAAGAAGTACTCGCAAGCTACTTTTAATCTATTTAGAAACTGATAATCATGTTCTCTAAATGGTTTATTGCACTTGATTTCTTGTACTACTGGCTGATTTGGTTCACCACAAATATCTCCAAATTCATCCATGTAAGCACCCGTATATAAGTCAAGTCCATTTTTTCCATCGTTTATGTCAAAATATAGCTTTTCATTTTCATCTTTATAGCATGGATATTCCATAAATTCACCACCAAAACCGACGAATTTTACTGTTAATGTATTTGTATTTTCCATAATTTCCAGCTCCCTTCTATAATCTTTCCATCAGTTCTACCGCTAAGATGTACGCTACATACTTCCATACGTTCACATATCCGTTTAGATCTTCCAACCTACATTGTAATACCGTATGGATCATTCCATCGCAGAAGCCTTTAGTTTTAAGTTCTGCAATAAGATCTTTCTTTGCGATCTGTGGCAAGACTGCGATTTTGATTTTTCCAATATCAAAAGTGTTTTGTTGTTCATTCTCGATTGTCTGAATCACTACCATGTTTGCTCTTGTCATCTTTAAAATTTCCATTTGATATACACTCCTTTGCTTTTTAATTTTCTTTATTTTTCCATTCTTTAGAACAACGAAACACAAAATAAAATGACGTTCCATAGTCCTCGATAGAATCTTCTGTTCTTGTCAATCCATAATTTCCAGCGACCTTGACAACATTGTTTACAACTTCTTTCCGTGCTTTAAAATAATTTTCTAAAGTAATTGAAATATCGTATGTTGCTAAGATAATAACTTGATATATGTTGCTATAAAATCCATCAAGATCAAATTCTATCTTTTCAACTCTGTCAATTTGTAAGAGTTCTTTTTCCAATGCTTGACATTTATTTAAAATGCCGAACTTCTGTGCCGTCTTTAATTCTCTTTCTTTCATCTTCCAACACTCCTATTCTATGCCGTTTCTAATTCTTCTTTCTCATACTCTTCACGATCCTTATAATAAGCATCATAGAGTTCTTTATATTTCTCATAGCTGTCTGTCATGTACAGTTCGTTGACACTAGACCATTCATTCAAGCCCTTTTCTAAGATCATCACGTACTTTCTTAGTTTGACTCTGCCCCATCTCATGTTACTATTTCCAATATCAAAGAAATAGTTATCCAGCATACAACCTTCAAAACTATCTTCTAAGTAATTATTTAAAGTCGTGCAAAACATTTCTACTGTATCACTATCAATAATCGTTCTATAATCTTTCATAATTTCCACACCTTCTTTCTATCTGATTTTTCCATTGTCTGCCACGGCTTCTACGTCGTCGCAATAGCTATTGCAAGGATTCCATACACAATAGCTTGTTACGTGTTTTCCTTTGCGTACACGTTTGTTATATGCAATGTAATAGTTTTTTCCATACGTTCCATGTCTACCACCAGCAGAAACACTTTTAATAATTTCTACATAAATCGTATGCTTTACAGCACGTTCACGGATCATTTTATCGGTTAATTTTCCAGTGCTGATATACTTTACTCTATAGGCGTTTAGATCGTATTCATGCCGTATATAATCGTTTATAAGCTGGATATTTCTATTCTTTGCATTGATCTTTACAATAGAATCATCGAGCTTGTTTTTTGTTCTATGTGTGTTAAATTTTACAGTGACAACGGTAGTCCCTGGATAGGCATATGATTCCTTGCGAACTTTCCAGCAATAACCATCTGCCGTGTCAATTGTGCCGTCACTGTTATAAATGCCGTTTATCGTTCTGTACGTGCTTCTTTTTGTCTTTGCGTGTACAGTATTTCCAAAGATTAAAAAAGCCGTAAACATGAGTGCTACAGCTAATAGGATCTTGATTGTTTTGTTCTGTTTTGTTCTCATTGTGTGTTTACATTCTTTCTTATTCTGTATCTGTATCATCATCAAAAAATCCAACGCAAGCAAGCATATAGACAGCGGTAATCATTACCAACAACGCTTCTAATATAAAGGCTTGCGGGATCTTTATAAACGCAATAATAGCCATTGCAATTCCTACAATCGCAACGGCTATATCTATCGGTTGTGGTTTATGTAATTGTATTTTTTCCATTGTTCTTTCCTCCTCCTACTCGTCAACTCTTTCTATCATAAAATTACCACCGTGATATAAGTTCAGTCCGTGATTTCCACCAGTGATATACATATCATCAGTGATCCCATCACGTTCTATATCTTCATCTGAAACAAATACGCCCATATTTCCATTAGATTCTAGTTGATCGATCGCAAGATCTAAGATTGCACCATAATCCGTTGTAGGTTCGTCAACTGTTACAAGTTCGCTGAAATAACCAAAAATCACTTTATATTTTGTCATAATATCCTTCCTTCTGCCCTTTACGGGACTTTATTTCTTTATAAGTTCAATAAAATAGACAAGTCGTGTTTTGACTTGTCTATAATATTCAATCTATAAATACGCCACAAACTCTGAAAAATCAACCGTATCATATAAGTTCTTGATTTTCTCATGATATACATTGTCAAGTTCTTTTTGAGTATCTACCCACGGCATACCATTAAAAACCTTCTCAGCTTCTTGTAAGATATACTGTTTTGCTAATGGCTGTAAATCACAAACAACCGTTTCTGCTTCTTTATGTGGGCAAAACGGTTCAATAAGATCCATTCTTATGTTATCTTGAATATAACTTTCCAAACTTGAACCGTTCTTTTTATCATCTGATTTATTAAAAAATTCTAACAGTTGTCCAACCGTTAGAATTTTAATCTCATTGTCATCATATTCATCAGCATATAAATATTGTTCCATAATTCAAACACTCCTTTTATTTCTTTACCATGATTTCACAATAGTTCCATAGATTGCATGGAATAAACTATTTTCGTATTTTTCATTTTTACATCCGCTTAATTCCTTAAGGCTATTTCTCATATTTTCATATACTTCCTGGAATTCTTTATATGCTTTTTTAGATACTTCTAATTGTTTTTCTAATGAAACAAGATTGTCTTTTAAATCGTCAATCCTATTATTGATCTTTTCTTTAATCTGATTTACGTCATAAAGGATGGTTGTATATTGTCCATGATCGTATTTTGTTTCATGGCAGAAAATAGTATCATGTTCATAACCGCTAAATTTAGACCATCCGCAGATTGATAATTCTGCACTATTATCTTTTGCGGTATATGTAGCACCGTCAAAATTCTTTGACATATTTTTGAATGGTGTGCCATCCTTTTTGGTCGGGTAAGTAACTTTTTTCCATTTTTCAATTAAGCATTTTGTTCTTTCAATCTGTCTTTTGATTTCTGTCTGAATTCCATCTAAATCATCATAGTTCATAATATACCTCCTTAATTTAAAATTGAAATGTAGCCGTTAAATGCTTTAGAATCAACATACCAACCACGAATATCCATTTCACGACCGTATTTTTCATAATCAAAATAATTTGATACACTTGTTGGAATATTTTCAAGTAGTCCAGCATTATCAACATACTGATAAGCAACGTCTTTCATGCTGTCGCAATCTGAATAGATGATATAGTTACCATCTTCTACAATGTCAAAGGCTTCATCTAAAGTTGATGTTTCTGAACTAATTTCATTAAATACCGTTCTTTCTTCATCTGAAAGTTCTGAATACCGTTCTCCAATTTCCTGGAGTCTTGAAAGTGGTGTGTATTCTCCTAAGTCCGTTGTATCAAACTCTGCATCATAATCAGCGATAAAGTATTCTTCATATTCTGCACCAATGCCGATTTCTTTCAAGATGTTTTTGATTTCGTCTTCATCAGCAAGTGGGAAATTTACAGCTTTATCAACGATTTCTCCTTCATTGTATTTCCCTAAGTTTGTAACCCATGCTGTAAAACCGTCTTTATTTGTGTTCGTGTTCATGATTCTACCTTCTTTCTTTAGTTACCCGACTTACATTAAGTTATAAAAGCGGGATTTTAAATAGTTACAAATAAAAAAGACACAATCTTTTTTTAGATCGTGCCTTTATAGGTTTACGCTATTCCTTCACTAAAAAACCAATCAAGAAAATCACTTGTATATGGTTTTTTGGTTAAATGAATGTCTTTTTCATTCTTTCGAATGAACGCCCAACATTCAATTTTTGTTGCAAAACCAGTTGAGTATTCGATGTCTGTTTTTTTATCGACATAGTCAATATAGTATCTCATTCTTTTCATAGTTGTTTACCTCCTAACACTACGACCAGTTTTTCAAGGCTGGATTTTTTATAAGTTCATGAATGACTATAAATAGCGGTGTCTTAGACAGTGGCATGGCGTAAAGCGAGCATACTAAGCAAAGTGTTATTTATAGCCCATCATCGACCTATAAAAGAATTATGAAATCTTAACCAGCTTTATAACTGGTTGATTCATTGTTAATCTTTGGCTATGATGTTTTATTCAAAAAAGATTTAATCAGCACATACAAGGTGTATAAAGTCTTGTTATTATGTGCTTAGTCATTCCGTACAATGTTAAGTCTATGTTGCTTCTAATAAGTGTCTACTTTTTCAACGTGGCGTGATTTTCTCAAACGAACTATGAATACCGTTAATACTTTGGCTTAGATCCAACTAATTAATCATAGGGTTCACACGTATTTCGCTTCACTCTTTAGGGTGATGCAACCAACCCTGGTTACTTATCTTGTGTAACCAACCATTTTAGTTGTGTATAGCCGTTTGGGAAATGTGCCAAAAGAAACTTGACACCAAAGAATGATTTTTGATATACTTTAGTTGCGAAGTAAAGGTATATCAATATCTTATGAAGGTTGTTGCAATCATCACGACTGTGACAATCTTCTTTTTTCTTTACTGAAGTAACTCATATCTTAATGAGTGATGTATTAAATTGTATAGATTTTTTTCATTTTTATCAGCTCCTTTAAAAGTCTGATTATAAGTTACTTGTTAATTGATTAGCGGTTAAGTCAAGGTTTCAAGTATCGGTTGTTATCCTTGCCCTTAGTGGCTTATCTCTTAACTTGTTTATATCTTAACATATTTGTTAGGTTTTGTCAAGAACTTTTTTGTTTTATCTTGAAACCTTTTATATCTTGTGTTAAGATATAATCAATATTTATTTATGTGATATCCTTATCACAGTTATTATATTAACATATTTGTTAGGATAAGTCAAGAAAAATCTTAACATTTTTGTTAGCTACTTATTATATAGAAAAGGAAGTAAAAATATATGATTATTAATACACAAGATGATATCTTGACATTGTTTAAAATGTATATGAAAAACACTAAACATACACAAGTAGATATTTGTAAAGCATTAAATTTAAAAGATAGCGGTGTAAGTCGTACATTAAAAGGAAAAAACAGTATGACTATAAATACCCTTTTAAACTATGTAAATGCTGTTGATGGTCAGATAGTATTAGACATTATACCAAAACAAAAAGATAATACAGACAATACCAGCAAAGATCAATAATACCGTGTACTCTGCCCAATGCACTCATAAAGCCTTATACAGTCGTTTAAATGCTTTAGAATATAAGTATGCAAAGATTATTTGTATTATATAGAAGGAACACGTATATAACAGTATTATTAATATAATATATGAGTATATGTGATATAGTTTGGTATATAATGATTGTCTATGCCGTAGGTGTACTCTTATATAGTATTATGTATATGTACTATATCTATATTATGTCATAGGTGTATGTCGTGTATAGTTGTATGTTATACTATTATATGCACTTGTATAGTTATAGTAGTTTGGATCTAGTTTTGCGTGGTAGTATGAAATATACTATCGTGTTATGTTTGTATATGTATTTATATATGTATGATAGCTTGATCTTGTATGATTGCTATATATTAATTTGTTTAGTTTATATTTTAATTTGTGTAGTAATTGCAAGTGTTGGATATCTGCCAAACATCGAACACTTGTTTGTCTGATAGTGTAGCATGGTTTTATTGTGCTGTCAAGTGGTATAGGCAAAAGTTATGGGTGGATGGCTTGGTATAGAGTGAAGTTATAGGTGGGTTTTTGAGTGATAAAGAAAATATTGTTTTGCTAGTGTGGTGTGGCGTGAAGTTTTATTTTGTATTGATGGCGTGGATAGACTATCAAACACTTTTACATAATGTGTTGGATAATAGACAAGTGTATGATAAACAACAACTGTTGTGTGAACGGTCGTTTGCTAATAGTACGATATCGGACTAAAGCGACACGTACAGAATATTGTACAGTTTGTACACTATATCGAACAACCATATAACGTAGTATCCTATACTATATGGAAATAGTTGGAAATTATTTGTACTCCTGATCCTGATCTGTCTATAAATTATTTACAATCATTTACAAAAATTCATTTGATAAAATTATAGTATTTCAAATAGATTTTTACAATTTTAACCATGTAAAAATATGGTTGTGAAAGATCTCAGACCAGCATAACGGGGGTTGGTTTACATTTCAAAAATTGGAAATAACTGTCATTTTAGACAGACGTGTTCAATCACCGTGTCAACAAAAATTTTTCGACCCTGCCCACAAAATCATCACTTTCCCAAGCAATTTCCTATACTTTCTTAGATAAACACTTTCTGCTAATCGAAAACATGTCTTCGGAGGCGTCGTCGAGCAAATCGTTTATTTTACTACTCTTTTTTCGACGCTCTCAGAACCCCTTCTTTCAAAAATCGCACTTTTTCAAAAAATCAGCCCCATTTTCCTCTTTATTTTCCCCAATTCTCTCGACGACACGTTTTTGTTTTGCGCCATTTCATGCAAGTTTTACCATCAAAAGCCTAAGCAATTCCTTATATTTTTCGCACCAAATTTTACACAGTTTTACACAATTTATCGAAACACGATTTTTAACATTTCTCGAAGCACGATTTTGACCATCAGCACCCTCACAAATACCAGTAAATCCCTACACAAATTACCTCTCAACCTTTGCACAAAATTACTCCCAGAAAAATGCATAAATTCGATCAATCATGTCTAAAACTGATTTTATCTCTACAATCAATCGCACAAAATCATCGTCACTTTATCTTTATAATCACTACACCTTTAACTATTTTGCCTACGAAATTGGTGACACCCTATATAAAAGGTTCTCAACAAAGATATGCACAAAAATATATAAATTACAAGAAACCACTTATAAACACTAAAGAAAACGACAATTATAACAACTACCTCTTCTCTCTTATCCCAAGTAAACAAGCAATTTATTGCGCAGTTTAGGAGAGACAGGATAAGCATCAGCGTTCCTTCTCGACATTGCAACCGCAGGTAATATCACTTACACTCTTCCATTTCTAAGATAATCATGTTATACTTCCATTGAGGGCTTAGGCAACCCTTGGCATCTACGCCAAAACAGACATAAAAATGATATTAAGGTATTCAAGTTGGTACCCCAGATAATGTATCTGCAAATGCATTATCAGAATTTATGCTCAGGGAAATTTCTCTGGGCATATTTTTTACAACTAACAATCTCTCATTGCAATAAAATATCTTACATGATATAATCGTATATATGGCATTGAACAAGAACATTCAATGTATTCCATGTATCAATAAAAACAATCCCTCGCAAGGCAAAACATTTTATAAGATGGAATCCCTTGAACTATCAACCAGATTTGTGACAGATAGTGAACACAAGAAATCTATCAATCAGATATTTAACCTTGTAAGCAGGGATTATTTTTATGCAAAAATTTATCTTTCATTCAGTCCTATAAAAAATCGCACTCTACAAATCATAAATCCATTTTACATGTCTACCTTAACAACTCTCCATAACATACCACAAAATCCATATTTGACGGATATACTCTTCTAAACATTGAGAATCACATATAATCAACACCTACCATCATGCAGCAGATTCCCAAATCAGATATCTGCCACAACACATCTTAGATCCAAGACAAAAATATCTCTTCATTATACCCTTAAAAAATGTACTCTGAGAGAGCAAATTTTAATTCTACTATCGTACCCTAACAAGTTATCGCCAAAACATATAAAATGGAAATTAGTACACGATTTCTCATCTAAACATTGAAAATGTACACTAAGCAATTGCACACATGACCTATATCGCACACTCATACCGCATAGGGGCACACTTTACATTGAAAAGATCATTGTCTGCACCAGTATATATTGTACGTGAAAAAGTACAAGTATATTTCCTATGAAAAAATGCACCTGAGAGATCATAAATCAATTTTACACCTTTCCACTACCAACAATACCAATTTACCCATAGAATGGAAATTCATCACGAAAAGCTCTTCTAAATGTACAGAATCCAGTATAAAGAAAATTACATTCTACCCAGATAAAAATATAACTAACTTCCCTCATTGCACCCGTTGACAAGGTGCAAAAAGTATGTTAAAATACCAATATGCTTAAAAAGAAAATGAAGAAAGAAAGGATATGTACCGTGAAGAATACAAATGATTTTATACATTATTGCAATGAAGAGACAAAACTCTCTTTCAATTTGCCATCAGGTATCACACAAGATATGATATTCCAGATAATCAATCATGGTAATCTGTGTAAAGATCCTCTCAGAGAATATATGCTGGCAGATACCAGAAAAGAAATTGCAATGAAGATTCATGATTACTGGAAAGATCATTCTGAGATATTATATCCAAGATCTTCAAGATCATATATGTGGTTGTACTACAATGAGATAGCAAGAAAAAGATTACGGACATTGCAGGAAGAAAATATAAAACAATTATCATATATGATCTACATGATGAACAAAACAAAGAAAGGAGAAATGGAAAGATGATCAATACAATTATCAAGACAGATAACACAGACAAAAAGAAAAGACAGATGAAAGATCAAAAGAGAAAAGAGATGAGCGTCAGCGAACAAAGGCAATGGTGAAACCATTGGCTAGAATTTGTAATACCGATTTTTGTTTTTATGAATAGTGAACGTAGTGAACTATGAATAAAAATGAAAATCGGTATTACAAATGTTTAATATGCTTAAGAAGTATTATCTCCCCTAATAAGGTTTAATCTTCTTTAGCACCACACTTTCCACACAATTTTGTGCGGAAATTTTACACCATTAACACACATTTTTGTGTGAAAATTTTTTCTTGTCCCACATATAGTGTGGGTTTACCAATTATTTACAGTCAAACTTTTACACATTTAGGAAAGGAGCGTAATATGACGATATCGCCACCAAAACAACGACCATTTTTTAAAAGGATTCCTTACGATATAATCTACGACCATGCAAGGTTTAATGATTATAGAGTCTTGTTCTTTCTACTACTTCAAAAACATACGTTGACCAATTCATGGGAAGAACAAACAATGATATATTTAAATTATAGCTCAGCATTTAAATTAATCGGAATAACACCAGATAGACATAAAAACGCAAACATTGATCAATTCCGTGAATTAATTAATCAATTGATTTTGTTCGGAGACGTAACAACTTCTAACATCAGCACATCCAAAGATGCAATGTTGATTATTAATCCAGATTCTCAAATGTTTTATCCAAAGGAACACTTTGCGATTTTATATGACTTTGAAATTGATTTTATTTTAAAATCATGGAATAGCCCTTCGTATTCTGGAATTAAGCCATGGAAACTATTACTTGTCCTGTCGTATTTAAGATTAAATATTAATACAAGATATGGTTCGGCTTATAATACGAAGAAAAATCGAGAAAGATATCCAGAAACATATCATCAATATTACACTAATATTAGCGATGACTTGGGTTTAAACCAAAGCACAATTGCAAAATGTGTGGATGATCTAGTAGAAATGGGAATTATTGCATGTAAACATACGTCTGGATTTAAAGGCTCTGCAAATTTATTAACTGGAAGAACTATTTTTGCAAATCAATATAAATACGATTTACAACAAAGAGGACGCTTAGATAGTATTTATGACTACAAAAAAGAAATTCAAGAATGTGAAGGACGTCTTACTTCTAAGAGAAAACAATTAAAAGCAGATAAAATTTACGAACATATTGAAGATGATATGGAACTTCCATTTGATTAATCACTTTGTTGGCAGCATTGTGAGTAATCAAGTAAACACAAATTAAAAATTAACTAAACAATAATATACATAACGAAAGGATCTAACAAATTTTCATGACAACACAATTAAATACAGAACTCAAAGACTTATTGGCTACTTCTGATCGTATCTCATTTGAGAACATGACGCAAGAACAATTTACCGTCAAGCTTGCAGTACAGAGACTACGCACTACTCCTTCTTCAAATAAAAGATTAAAAAGAAATGATGGTATTCGAGCAAGAGATAGTACAACAGATGCCGTGGTCTATAAGCCAACGCATGACCAGTATTATCGAATTTTCATCAACGATATCTTGAGTAACATTCGATCAGGTGGCACTGATTATTGTTTCAAATGGTATCAGGTGAAAGAATTGCTGCGGTTTCACAAGCACACGCTGATATGCAAAATGGTCAAAGAAAGCATGAGTGCTCGTGACATCTATTTCAAGGTATCGCTTCCCAACGATTGGCGAAAGATTGAGAAGAATATTATACCAGAACAGTAAGAATGAGTTACTGAAATACATAATAAACATAAATTAATAATTAAACTAAACAAATACATAAATAAGGAGACTTTTAATGAAATCCAGAAAATTTAATAAAGAAAAGTATGCAGAACAGAAGGCAATGAAGAAAAAGAATCGTCCACAGCGCAGTTATAAAAGCCTTGGGACAACCATTATAGTTCCGATAAATGAGCGAAAGCATAAGATTCTAGCCACTGCACAGCACAATGACGAGAAAGGTAAAGAAGACGAAACATTTACTGTAACGCTTTCAATTGCCAAAGAGACAGGAGATTTCCCAATCTGGCATCAGTTTGAAGATGATTTACAGATTAAAGCAAAGAGATATTCTCTTAGATCAGCTCTGATGGCTAAGGTAATTGAGCTTGAAACCGCTGGTGATCTTGATATACATATTGAATCTGCTGATGCTATCTATAAGCTTCTTGAATGTGCAGGCGATTACCTAAGTGGTAAGTCAAATACAGTGGAGGTGCAGTAGAATGATAGTTTTATCTACGATTCTGATTGGCGGTGCCGTACTGTTTGGCGTAGGAATGTGCAGAGCCGCTGCTACCAGAGAAATGATTACGGAAGATATTTATTGCCAGATCAAGGCAGAAAGTTTACATAAAAACGCTTTCAGGAAACCAAGAACTGAAATGGAACGGATAACAGACATGATTTTTGAAGAAAGCGAGGATGATGAATAGAATGGCATTAGACAAGCAGATTCATGTGCATTCTGTGGATACAGGACATTTTTACACAGAAAAAGAAAAGGCTTTACATAAGCAAAATATGTACATTCGACAGGAACGTGCAGCAATACATAATAAGTTAAAAAATTTAGAAAAACAAGCAAAGAAACAAGGTTTTTCTGATCAGCAGATTAAAAATATCGAAGCAATTCATATGCGTAGACAAGATATTATTGACACCATATATGATAAAAACTTTAAAGAGCTAAGACAGTCTGATGATATACTTGATCAGATCCAATATTGGTCAACACTTAAAAGTTATAAAACTTTCCCTGCGAAAGACGTCAAAGAAAAACTGCTACTAAGGCTCAAGCGGGCGGTTGATACAAATGTAAATCTTGCAAAACATGAGCATGAAGATCGAGTAAAAATTCGATGTTTTTATGAAAAAGACTTGAATGACACAAATACTGTGTCTCTGTTTGAATCATTCTTAAGCAGAACAATTCAAGCAGAAACCGATATGTTATGCGAAGATTTAGTTATTGTCCAAGTATATTACTTCGATATTTTTAAAGATCTTTGTTTTCATGGTATGAACTACTGCGATAAAGATGGCGTGATTACAAAATATAGATACTTCACCTCTTCTGCTGGTCAGATTCGTACAAAAAAAGCTGTATTTATCAAGGAAGAAACATGGCAGAAATATGAGAAAACATTAATGTGTGGACTCACAATCGACAAAATTAATGATGAAAAACATCAAGGGAACAATGTTAACAAACACTTAGCCTACCTTGCATTGACTAATTCAGCGACTGATTTATGGGCAGATTTTGACATTGACAAATCCATCGTTGTAGATGATATGGAGACTATGGTTTCAGGACTTTTTGATTCTATTGATGATAAGACGTATGAAATTAAGAGGGTTTCTTCTTCTGTTCCAATTCCTCACATGGACGGATGCGGAATCGCAGACCCAAGTGTATTAAATGCAAATGCAATGGTGCGTATCCCTTGGATCAAAGGACTTCTTGGGAAATTTGCATTTATTGAGCTGATCAAAGAAAAAGGTTGGTCGCCAATTATTACAGATATTTACGGCAAAGAACATAATGTGATTGAAGAAGATATTAAAATCATTTTCACAAAAAGCCAGTTTAAGATGTGGAAATATTATGATTCATGGGAAGAATATAAACAATATTACCACGAATTTGGATGTACCGCAGGTTTGTGTAATGTTGAGGAAGAATACATAAAAAATGCTTCTATAAATTATCAGATGTTACAGACGCTCACTGATATTACAGATACAGAAATTGAAACATTGAGTAAAAGATCAGTTAAAAAAATCTCTACACTTTGTGATTCTGTACAACATATGCAGAGAACTTTGGGAATCAATCCATATAATACTCACATGACGCCTTTTCAGGAAGCCGTAAAAATCTATCCAAATTTATTGAATGATACATATGCGAAAGACACTATTAGAGAAATTAAAAATAGTATGCTGAAAAAATATCGCAGTGGAAAACTAGATGTTTACGGAAAATATACTTTCTTAATTCCAGATTTATATGCAGTTTGTGAATACTACTTTGGACATATTGAAAATCCTAAAGGATTGCTTGATGATCATGAAGTGTACTGCAAGATGTTTCCTAAAAATGATAAGCTTGATTGTCTGAGAAGTCCTCATTTATATAAGGAACATGCAGTAAGATTTAACATTGCTTACGATGCATACGGAGAAAGAAAAGCCGAAATTTCAAAATGGTTTACTACAAATGCGTTGTATACGAGCGTGCATGATTTAATTTCACGAATTTTACAATTTGACAACGATGGAGACAAGGCATTGGTGGTCGCAGATAAAAATTTCGTTGATATTGCAGAAAGAAATATGAATAATGTTGTACCTTTGTATTATGAAATGAAAAAAGCAAAATCTGTTTTGATTACTCCAGAAAATATTTATAATGGATTGATTCATGCGTTTACTGGAGGTAATATCGGACCTTATAGCAATAACATTACAAAGATTTGGAACAGTGATATTTTTGTTAATGGGTCTGAGGAAGATAAACAAGAAGCCATCGACACCGTAAAACTTTTGTGTATGGAAAATAATTTCGTCATTGATTATGCGAAAACTTTATACAAGCCTGTTCGTCCTGAAAATGTTGCTAAACAAATTGCAAAATTTACACAGAAGAAACTTCCTCACTTTTTTGTGTATGCAAAAGACAAGATAGAATCTCAGGTAGAAGAACGAAATCAGAGTTTTGTTAATAAGTTGTATGACATTGTTCCGAATGTGCAGATTAATACACGGAAACTTAAGATTGATGAAATTGAATACGATAAAATGATGTTCGATGTTAATACAAAAGTTGATAAAAATGTCATAGAAATCTATGATCGACTGAATAAACAGTATAGATATAAATTCAATATTGTTGATGAACGTGTGGCAAACGATTCATTTGTAAAGCAGACGATTTTAAAAGAATTTGAAAAGACTGGATACTCTGCAATTGAAATCACGGACATACTTGTTAAGTATCTGTATTCTAAAAACAAACGATATAAACAATTATTATGGTTTGTTTATGGAGAGTACATTGTTGAGAATTTGAAGCATCATATTGTAATTAAGCCAATGAAAAAAGTGCAATGTGTTGATTGTGGAGAATTATTTGAAGTATATATTCGCAACGCCAAAAAGGTTCGATGTGCCGACTGTCAAAAAAATTATAGAAAAAATTATAGAAAGCACTACTATAAAACCTACAATAAATAGCAATTTGAGAAAATTGAACTTTTGATATTGGTCAAAAAACAACCGTTTTTTTCGGTTAAATATTTTTTTAAAAATGACGAACAACCGAAAAAAACGGTTGGTGAAATGTGTGTATATGGAGAAGCATATATTTATTCTTCATATACACATCAATTTTTAAAATTTTGAGAAAGTAGATGATGATAATAACTAAACTTGATTTTTATAAAATGATTGCAAAAAAAGAAAATATTTCACAAGAAATGATTAAGAAGATTTTTCGTTCAGCCGAAGATATTTTATTTGATGAATTATCTTCAGTAAATGATTGTGAAATTAAAAAGATTTATATTATGGATGGATTAAGTGTAGAATCCAAAATCGTGAACAAAAAAGAACGGAATCTACCAAATGGAATTAAAGTTCAAAATGAACCAACAGTTAAAATTACTCCTAAAGTAACTCGTTGGTATAAAGAAAAGATTAATCAGAACAGATAAACTCTCAAAATACCAATAAGCCCATGTGGACTTATGCTCACGCTGTTTGCAGCTAAAGAAATTTCACACCGTGAGTTCCGAGGTCTATGTCATCAAAAACAAAAAATCAGAGATGGTATCCGAGACTTGCAACTGTTCTATTAATATATAGTAGACCTCCAGAGGAAACTGAAAAGCAACCAAAGGAGAAATCATGAAAAAGAAAATTTCAATTATCACATTAGTTATGGCAATGTTACTGGCAGTCGGTGGATTCACTACTTCTACTGCTGTCTCTGCGAAAAATAAAAAAGTCAAATGTTTGGGAACATATAAGATTACTGCATATTGCGGTTGTCGATCATGTTCTGGCGGTTGGGGAAACCGAACTGCTTCAGGTCGCAGAGCAAAACAAGGCAGAACCATTTCTGTTGATAGGAGAAAAATTAAGTTAGGTACTAAGGTCAGAATCAATGGACACCTGTATACAGCCGAAGACGTTGGTGGCGGAGTCAAAGGGAAACACATTGATATGTACTTCTCTTCTCACTCACAGGTCAAGAGATTTGGCAAAAAGTACCGTAAAGTGTATGTGGTAAAGTAACAAAAAGCTAATTTTATCACACGTAAGAAATATCGCCTATAGGGCATTAATGAAGATATTTTGGTGAGCATGGGACGCCATGCAAAACACAGAGGTATAAAGCTCGTATGTTTGGAGCTTGCGTATAGACATTTACCATAGAATTTACAGAAGTAATATGACTCTGATTTCAAATGTGTTGGACGCCTTTTAATGTATACGCAAATTATTCGTCGGTGACTCATGGACACATTAAGTAGTATGCACCGACCAATGGATATTTTCTCGGATAATTACCGAGCCTCCATTTATTATTCTGGCAGATGGCGAAATGTCATCTGTACATTATATTAAAGGAGAAAATGATTATGAATACAACAGCAATTACAATATTCAATAATGAAGAATTTGGAAATGTGAGAACTCTGACAATTAATGGAGAACCTTGGTTTGTTGGCAAAGATATCGCAGAATGTCTTGGATATTCTCGTTCAACAAAAGCGGTATCTGATCACGTAGACGAGGAAGATATAGATGGAATCCCAATTCAGGACTCCATCGGCAGAATGCAAAATACACCGATTATTAATGAATCAGGCGTTTATTCTCTTATCTTGAGTAGTAAGTTAGAATCTGCCAAGAAATTCAAGAAGTGGGTTACATCTGAAGTTTTACCGTCTCTTCGCAAGACTGGTACATATACGGTAATGGCGACTCAACCGAATACAACTTCTTCTATTATTGTTCAGCCAACAAGTGATATAGAGTTGCCAAAAGCAACAAATACTTGGTATCTAAAAAATAGAAAGCGTCTAAGAGAATTGTGTGATCTTATGAATATTGAGCGTAGAACTTTATATCATCTGATTCTGACAGAGATTGGAAATACGATTGACATTGAGCAATCAAAATCAATTTACACAAGAGATCACGGATTCCCACCAGAATTCATCATGGATGTTGTTGGTTATTTCACTAAAATGCAAGAAATTGCTGATGAATATCTTGACAGATTATTAGAAAAATATGAGTCTTTGAATTCAGATAATGATGAAGAAGATGAAAGTGTATGGTAATTTACCATATTATAAAACATTGCACCTTGCGTGCCCAACAAGAAATGAAGTGATCCGACTAAGATCGGTGGATTTATGCTATTAGCTGATAAAAGAAAACACAAATCGTTGAAAGAGTGATGCCGAAGTACAAGGTGGAACTCGTGTAGAAACTTGCGATACTCTAATCCAAGGTGTTTTGGTCGCACAAGAAATGTGTGTCTTTTTGATGGAGTTGTCTACAAAAATTACACAATTAAGTGTATGGCATATTCTGGAAATGTTATATTTCGCTTATTGTATGAATAAGTATGCCAAAAGTGAGGAGGAATCACTCACTAAAATTTGTGTTAGTTTTGTTGAAATTAATACAGATACAGAATGTGCATGTGGCAGAGCTGGTTTAATGCACCTGATTGCTAATCAGGCTTACGTGGGAATGCACGTAACAGAGGGTCGTAGCCTCTCATGCACGTTTCAGCTGCGATAAGCCTAATTTTGGTAAGGCAGTAGTCTTGAAAACTACTAGTAGCCGTAGTGATACGGTGTCTCAGTTCGAGTCTGAGTCGCAGCGCTAGTTTGTCCTGTGATGTCTTTCGAGCTCACGGGCTTATATCCCTGTTTATCCCGCTAAGGAGGCGGATCTGACTGTAAATCAGATGGCTTCGGTCACGAGTGGGTTCGATTCCCTCAACAGGGACGACTAGATCTGAGAGGCATACGATGCGCAGATCAAAAAAATATGCGAATGCCCTGATGGCTAGTGAATATTGGTAACCTGTACCTCTACTGATATTCTGATGGAGTTCATCACTTCAGTTCGCCCTAGAAAAGCAATACTTACACACTGTTGCTTTTTAGAAATATGTATTGTCTCGCCAGTGTGTACGTATGAGAGGCAAATACATATTCGTTATTGACATGTAGCTCAATTGGACAGAGCACAACGCTACGGACGTTGGTGTTGCAGGTTCGATTCCTGTCATGTCAGCTCGATTGGCTAGTAGCTCAATGGTAGAGCA
>ENA-OPDA01000621-OPDA01000621.1-human-gut-metagenome-genome-assembly--contig:-NODE-621-length-26073-cov-9.084672_pt1 | contig 26073 bp, 18 predicted proteins | sample MGYA00241253_ERZ501486 | MGnify/ENA primary metagenome ERZ501486 (study PRJEB25962, sample SAMEA2042510) | human gut metagenome | biome: human gut; feature: human-associated habitat; material: faeces... | reverse complement strand
TTATTATTTTCCTATTGTTTAATCGCATAATTTGAAGATTATAATGTTAATGGTTTGACAAGAAGCTGCGTTTAGCAGCTAACTTGGCTTGTTATCAGTGATTTATTCAGCAATACCTGCACATGTAAACTTTAATCCTGTAATTGAATTTTGCTTCACAAAATCTATAAATTCATCTGTACAATAATAATTGCTATAAAATAGACTATCTCGAAATATGATATATGATTCGATATTTTTTTTACTAAAGACACAGTTATTTTCTCTCACCATCATCAAGATTTCTTCATTGCTTTTAGACTCTGTATCTAAGGCTTTTACCGTATTTAGAACATTTATAAAATAATAATCTGAAGTGTTTCCAACCACATTGACTGGTAAAACTTCTATCTGGTCTTTCAGCTTTTCAGAGAGCAATAAAGAGGTTCTTTTATTTACTATCAGATGACCTGAAAAAAAACAAGAAGCATCAAAGTCTTCACTTCGCTTGTCTTTCTTTTTACTTTTATCTCTAAATAATTCTAAGTTAAGACCTTTCCATCCACTAATGAGTGATTGACCTCTAAAATCCCATATACCTTTATTCAATTCATCATTTTCCTTGAATACGAAGAATTTATAATTATCAAAGTCTTGTCCGATTTTATATATTTTCATAATCTCATACTATTAAATTACTGATAATTTGTTTATAAATGCACCTTTAGGTGTAGGATATTTCGATAACCGACACCCGGCAGGTGTGTTTCCTGATCTCTAATAGCTGCACCCTATGAATCATCCAGTGAATCAAGCGGATTGGGTATGCTTGACTTGTGTGCGCTCGTCACATGAAGATAGATTGATGTAGTCTTGATGTCATTATGCCCCAGCAGTTCCTGTATGGTTCTCAGGTCTGTTCCTTGCTCCAGCAGGTGGGTGGCAAACGAATGGCGAAGCATGTGTACATGTACCCGGTGTTTGATTCCGGCACGGCTGGCGGCTTCTTTCAGTATCTTTACCAGCGCACTTGCGGAATACTGTTCTCCGGGTGTCTCTCCCTCGAACAGCCATTTCTGCGGACGGTACTCCTTGAAATATTCCCTCAGATCCTTCAGCAACTTTTCCGACAGCAGCGAATACCGGCATTTCCGTCCTTTGCCCATGATACGCACAAGCATCCTTTCGCTTATGATGTCCTTCGGGGTAAGGTTCAGCAGCTCGCTCCGCCGTAATCCGGCTGAGTATATCAATGAAATCATGCAGCGGTGCTTCCGGTTCGACAGGCACGCGAGGATACGGGCCACCTCATTACGGCTCAGCACTTCGGGCAGTGACTTATATTCCTTCGCGCGGGTAATGCCGCCATAGTATTGGCGCTGTCCGCCCTTTACCTGCTCGTAGTAGAACTTGATGGCGTTGATGCGCATATTCTGCTGCGATACCGATATTTTCTTTTCGTTTACAAGATAGAGGATATATTTGTTGATGTCAGCCACTTTCAGGCGGTCGATGTTGCGGCCTTTATGGTATTCCATAAAGTCGCTGAAATAGGCACGATAGGTTTTTATGGTCGATGGGCTGTAGCGTTTCCGCTCCAGTAGTTCAAGATAGCCTTCCGGCAGTGTGTATTCCCTTTTGGGTTTGGGATGCCTTACATAAACCCTGCTGTAGTCAATATAGGCGTGCGGGGAGTAGCGGTCGTAGAAATCCGATAGCCTGAAAATGGCTGCCGGTATGTAGGCTGAACCATTATCTGCCATTTCCACATCGGCGTCCCGGACGAGCAGCTGAGATATGTCTCCATTGCCTGCATACTCTATCCGTATGTAGTCCGCACCGTCCTTCTTATCTTTGTACAGAACGATGTTTTCTCTCTGTCGCTGAACATTGTCCATATTGCTGAAAGTAAACTCATTGCTGCAAATATAAATAAAAGGAATGCAAAAACCAACTGATTGGTTGGTTTTATTGTGTTAAAACTCTGCACTTGTAGGATATATAGAAACCGTTCTGGTTGAAAACCCGGTTTCAGGCTTTAATCAGCGAGTAGATGAAATGTAGTTTTTTTGACAGTTGCTTGATATTCAATCCTTGAAGGAAAGAATGTTCAAAGGAGATACCGAAAAATACTTGCCAGAACATCGAAGCGGCTTCTTCCACATCCACGTCCTGCCGGATTTCCCCATTCTCTTTTGCCCTTTGGATGGCGGATTTCCATAACTGGTAGTTCTGCTTGAATATGTCAGCTATTTTCTTTTCCGCATTGGGATAATATAACCGTACCTGCATCAGCAGATGGTAATAGTAAAAATTGAAGCTGCACCCGTATGGATTACTGTTATCAAGCAGACGTCCGAGGTTGTTCATGGTTCTTTCCACTCCGGCTATATACTGGTCGATAAACTCCGGGAACGAACCTGCTGTAAATTGGAACTTGTTTTCCAACTGCTGGGTATGGAATACATATTTGTCCACAACTGCCACGAACAAATCCTGTTTGAACGGGAAATAATACACCAGTCCGGCTTTTGACAGGCCGCAGGCTTTGGCTATTTCCATCTGGGTTGCTTTCTCATAATTCATTTTGGCGAATACCTGCAAGGCCTTTTCCAATACTTCTTCCCTGTTTGTAAACATACGCATCCAATTTTGTTTCAGTTACGAAGATACGGATTTTCTCTTTTCAAACATTTGTATGCCAGTGTTTTTTTTATTGTCATAAAATAACACGGATGTCTTGTAATACATTTCTTCATTGAAAAAAGTACGGGCGGCCGCCTCGCTTCATGCAAAGGCAGTCGCCCGTGGTCATTACCGGACAATGCGGAACTACAGCTTCATGCCCTTCGGTTCCGTCAGTCCTGGTCTTCCGATAACCAGATGGCTGCGCACGAAGTCCACGTGCGGGCTTTCCGGCTGCTGTTCCGTCTGTTTCTTCTCGCTGCCTTGCCGGTTCTCTTCCGTGCTTTCCGGCGTCGGCGGAGCCAGCTCCAGCTGTATCTTGCGGTCCAGTGCGGCGAGTTCGGATTTCAGCTGTTTCAGCTCGTCCTCCTTCTTCCATGTCTTTCCGGCTATCTCCTGCAACTGCGGGATTTCCCGCTCCAGCACCTCGTTCTTCTTCCTGTATTGGTCGATGATACCCGGTATCCTCTCCAGTGCGTTCAGAAAATTCATGGCGGCGGCGTGTGTGTCAGCCATTGCCAGATGCCCGTTGTTGTAGCTGTACCTGTAGTTGCCTGCCACCACAAATCGGTTGTCGCAGAACTCCAGCCCGTCTTTGAGTGTCCTTTCGCTGACCACCTCGATGGGGAAGCCGTACAGTTCGCCCACTCGCTTGTACTGTCCGCCGGTCGTGGCATTCCTGGCTATCTCCTGCAGGCGCTTGCCGATTGTCTTCTCGTCGGTGGAATCCAGCCCGTCAATCCTGAGCAGGTTCAGCCGGTTGCCTTCCTGGTCTGTCCGGGCGGCAGCCGTGAACTTCTCCCAGTCCTCCGTCATGGCGCCTATGGCGGCCTGGTTGTTCCTCAGCTCTCCGCTTTTGCCCTCCAGTTTCAGTTCGGACTCGCGCTTGCCCTTGCTGAAGGACTTGCGTTCACCCTCCAGCGAGGCAATCTTCTTCTCCAGCTTCGCCTTGTCCAGCAGGTCGGTGTTTCCCGACAGTATCGCCATGTATTCCGAAAAATTCATGCCCGACTTCTCGTCCATCGCTCCCTCGTCTATGGTTCTCGCGCCCATTGCGCCGCTCTTCAGCTGACTGATGAACGTCTGCTTGCAGTGCAGCAGGTTGAACTTGTACGAGTCCAGCGATTTTTCCACCGCATAGATGATGACATCCACCCGGTTTCCGGCATACAGCTTCGCTATCTCGTTGCCTTTTCTCACCGCCCGTCCGTCACGTTGGGCGAGGTCGGACGGACGCCACGGCGTGTCCAGGTGGTGGATGGCCACCGCCCTGCGCTGGGCGTTCACGCCCGTACCGAGCATCGAGGTCGAGCCGAACAGCACGCGCACATATCCCTCGTTCATCGCTTCGATCACCGCTTTCCTTGACTTCTCGCTCTTGCATTCCTGTATGAAGCGTATCTCGTGTGCCGGTATGCCGTGGTCTTCCACCAGCTTGCGCTTTATCTCGGTATATACGCTCCACCCGCCCGACTGGTACGTCCCCAGGTCCGAAAACACGAACTGCGTTCCTTTCTGTGCATCATACCTGCGGTAGTATTCCGCTATCATCCTTGCGCAGTGGCTCGCCTTGTTGTCCGGGTGGTCTTCATACGCCGGGTCTATCATGCGCATGTCCAGTGCCATCTTCCTTGCGTAGTCCGTGGCGATGAGCATCTTCGCCTTTTCCTCCGTTTCCGACAGCTTTCCGCGTCCCAGCAGCGTGGCATCGCCCGTCTTGGCAAATTCCATCAGCTGTTTGATGAAATGTTCCTGGTCGGGCGTGGGAGGTATGTTGTGCAGTATCTCGTTCTTGTGCGGACGGTCCACGCCCACATCCTCCGCCGTGCGGTAGTCCGTTATCTCGTTGTAGAACGCCGCCAGTTCCGGCACCTTGATGAAGTAGCGGAAGCGTTCCTTCTGCACGATGTTGTTCGTCACATTGAACTCGAAATCCGTCGTCTTCTTGGCGAAGATTGCCGCCCATGCGTCAAAGCATCGTATGTCCTGCCTTTCCAGCTCCTTCGGACGCAGATACTTGAAAAGCAGGTACAGCTCCGTCAGCGAGTTGCTGATGGTCGTGCCCGACAGGAACGTCGCCCCCAGATCCTTTCCCGTCCGCTCCTGGATGGTGCGGATGGCAAACAGCAGGTTCAGTGCCTTCTGGCTGCCTTCCGAGTTGCCCAGACCCGCCACGCGGTCATGCCTTGTGTTGAACGTCAGGTTCTTGAACTGGTGCGACTCGTCCACGAAGATATGGTCGATGCCCATCTGCCTGAAGTCCACCACATCGTCCGTCCTCGACTTTATAGCATGTTCCACCTTCTCCAGCTTGGCCTGCAGGTTGAACTTGCGCTTCTCCAGTCCCTTCAGCATCGCACGCGACACGTCCTTGCCCTGCGAGCGCAGCACTTCCAGATTTTCCTCCACCGTATCCAGCTCCGCCTGCAATATCCGTTGCTGCAGTTCCGGCGACTGCGGTATCTTCCCGAACTGGTCGTGGCTCATGATGATGCAGTCCCAGTCGTTGTTCCGTATGTCGTTGAAGAAGCGCACCCTGCCGGATGCGGCAAAATCCTTTTCCGAGGCATACAGCACTCTTGCGTTGGGGTATGCCGTGCGGTAGCATTCGGCTATCTCCCTTACATTCGCCTTTAGCCCGATAATCATCGGCTTGTGCACCAGCCCCAGACGCTTCATCTCGTGCGCTGCCACGCACATGATCAGCGTCTTGCCGGTTCCTACCTCGTGGTCGGCTATTCCTCCGCCGTTCTGTTTCAGCATCCAGATGCAATCCTTCTGGCTGGGGTACAAGTCTGTGATTCCCAGTCCTTTCAGATTCAGTTCCGGAAATTTCTGGTGCGAGCCGTCATATTTCGGTCGCACGAAACAGTTGAACTTGTTGTTGTACATGTCCGTCAGCCGTTTCTTGAACTCCGGCGACTGCTCCTCCAACCATTCCGTAAATCCGTTTCTGATTTCGTCAATCTTCGCGTTCGCCAGCTGTATGCCTTCGCTGTCCCGCACCTTTATGTCGTTCCCGTTCTCATCCTCGCCGACCTTCTTCATCATGTCGGGGCAGGTGTTGTGCAGGGCGTGTTTCAGCAGGTGCATCCCGTCATAGTGGCGGTAGTACCCCTTCACCAGAAACTCGTCGGTGATTTTCATCGTCCTGTGGCTGCACGCCACCGAATACTCGTCAAGGCTCTCCGAGTAGCTTATCCGCACGTCCGTGTCAAACAGACGGCTCATGTAGGCGGCATACACGCCCGTGGGTATCCATCGTTCCCCGAAGTTGAAGTCCAGTTCCTCAAACGGAATCTGTTCCGGCATGGCTTCCTTCAGCACTTCCAGCGACTCCCTTGCCTGCGGCAGCATCCCGTGCTCCCCGTGTCCGCTTATCCATTCCTCCACATCGGCGGCCTTCTGTACCACGTTTCCGGCTATGAAGCGGTCGGCTATCTCGTAGCCCTCTGCCAGCGGGTTGTAGAATACCCGTCCTTTCAGTGCCTCCAGCATGTCCGCCTGCGGCATGTCGCAGATGGATTCCATGTAGGGCAGGTTTACTCCGCCATACAGGTTCAGCGAGGCGGACAGGGCTTCCTCCGGCGAATCCGCGGCGACTGCCGTTTCCTGCGAAAAGGAAACGGGGCGGTCGAATATGTCCGCCTTCACCATCGTGCCGCCCTCGCTGCGTTCCAGTGCCAGCATGTTGCGCCCCGAAGCGTCCATCATCAGCAGCTTCACGTTCTGTCTGGCGTTCAGGCAGCCGTAACGCATCACGAACTCGTCATAGTAGGTGTTCAGGTGGCGGCGCAGCATTTCGTTCTCTTCGTGCTTCTCCGCTTCGTAGGCATAGAGCCGTTCGTAGGTGTTGCGCAGGTCTATGTATAGCTGTGCCTTCTGTGCCTGCATCCCGTCCATGTCCAGCGGCTGGAATGTGGCGCCGTAGCGGGTGACATCCTTCAGCACGCCCACCTGGAACCGTACGCCTGCCGTGTATTCCCATGCCAGCGAGCCGTCCTTCAGGTGCGGCTCCAGTATGCCCTTGAACGGGCGCGGCATCATTTCCTCCTCCCGTTTGCGCTGCCGCTCTTCCGGTGTCAGGGCGGCTTCCTCCCTGCGCATGGCTTCTTCCACCTCCGCAATCCGGCGCTTCCTTTCCGCCTCGAATCCGTTTTCCACCGGATAGACTACCGTAGCAGTCGTATCCTGCGTTTCCGCCGTTTTCCCCGCATCGGCTTTTTCTCTTTTCGCCTCCGTTGTTCCGGCCGCTTGTCTGGCGGTGTTGGCTTCCATCTTCGCCTTTCCCAGCCGGCGCAGTTCCGCACGTCGTTCCGGCGTGAGGTCCATCATCATTTCATAGAATCCGTTGATGGGCGGGTTCGTTTCCCAGTCCAGACTGCGGTACACTTCATCTTCCGGGTCATAGGATTCTTCCGTTGCGGTGCCGGGTCCCGTCTTTTCCGTTGTCGGGACAGCCGCCTCCATTTCGGCAGCCGTCGGCGCATCCGTTCCGCCGCGTATGATTTCGTCCATTTCGCGTGCCTCTTCCGGGGTGATGCCGGCAACCGCTTCCGCATTTCCCTTATCCGTTGTCCTTTCCGTATCCTCCGCTGGCAGGGAGAACAGTGTCGGCTGCACGGGTTTCTTCCCTTTGTACTTTCCGCCTTTCTTCCTGTCCGGTTTCAGACCCTGTTCAGCCATCCGTCTTTCCTCCTGCGTATAGCCGAACAGGTCATACAGGTCCATTACCGTTCCTCCCGTCTGTCTGCTTTGCGTTTCCTGCGACATGCCGGTCATCACATGCTCTTTCGGCTGCACACTGTTTTCTTCCCGTTTTGTCCCGTCCACTATACCAGCAACAGAGGTGGAGTTTTCTCTTTTCAACTCCGTCCGCTCACCCTCAACCGGATGGATATTTTCTCTTTTCACCTCCGCCCGTTCACCCTCAACCGGATGGGTATTTTCTCTTTTCGCCTCCTCCAGTTCACCCGCAACCGAAGCGGAATTTTCTCTTTTCGCCTCAATACCCTCGGTCAGTACGGCAATGTTCCGCCGCACATCCTCTCTTTCATGCCCCATGCCGTTGTAGCGTTCCATGTCCAGCCGTGCCGACAGGTCTTCCGACAGCATCCTGTACAGGTCCATGGCAATACCCTCCACACCTCCGCTGTGCGTATATACCATCGCCGGTTTTCCGTACGGGTCGGTACCCCTCTTCGCATCGGTATGTATGATGCGCTCCGTGTGATAGGCGAAATAGGCGTTGTCCGTCAGTCCGCCGTTATGTTCCGTCTGTATGATGGTCAGAACCCGTTCCTCCTGTGTCAGTCCCTTCTTTTGCAGGTCTTTTTGCAGGATGATCAGGTCGCTGCCGGCTTCCGTACCCGCATTGTCGGTAAACAGGTTGTTGGGCAGTCGTATTGCCGATACCAGATTCGCCTTGCTGAACATCTCGTTCCTGACGGAAACCCTCGAACTGTTCAATACCCCCTGCGAGGTGACGAACGCCACGATGCCGCCGTCACGCACAGCATCCAGACCTTTCAGAAAGAAATAGTCATGGATGGCTTTCTGTGCCGAACGTCTGCCGAAGGATGCGCTGCGGCTGAACTCCGCATCGAACACTCCGAAATCCCCGAAAGGGATATTGGAGATGGCAAGGTCAAAATGGTTCAGAAACGGCTTTTCTATTTTCTCGAAACCCTCCGTGCGTATCTTCTGCTGCGGGTACAGGCAGCCCAGCAGCTTGCCTGTCAGCAGGTCTTTCTCAAATGCCATCACCTCCGCCTGCGGATTGTTCGACAATACCGGGCTGATGAATGCGCCCATACCCGCCGACGGCTCCAGCACCAGCCTTGGGCGTACCTTGCGGTCGTGCAGCACGTCGGCTATGGTGTCCGCAATGGCCTGCGGCGTATAGAATGCCGTCAGCACCGATGCCTTCAGCGAGTCCACATACCGCCTGTACTCCGTTTCGTCCCGGCTGTTCTCCCGTATCAGACGGTGCAGCTCCACCGTCGGGGCAAACAGTTCGAGGTCTGATTTCGCCCAGTGTACGGCATCCGTCAGTTCCCTGGCGGGATTCAGTATGCACTTCAGTCCCCCGAAGCCGCAGTACCTCTCCAGCAGCGCCCGTTCCCGTGCGGTGGGCGTGCGCTGTTCCTTCTCCAGTGTGAATGCCGTCCGTATCGCCTCGATGTTTTCCCTGAGCCTCTGCTTCTTGTTAAACGCCATAAGCCTCCAGATAAAGCATTATCGCACCCGTCAGCTCCGTATAGAGCAGGTCGTGTTCGGACGACAGGGCGAATGTGTCGTCCGTTGTGGGATAGCCGGCAAACAGGTTTTTCAGGTGCGGGAATATCTCCCGGCAGAACGCCTCGCGTTCCTGTTCCTGCACCTCTTCGGAAAACTCGTTTTCCACCACCTCAAGCAGCAGTGCGTAGGGGGAGAAGTGCAGCCCTTCGAGCAGGACGCGCATGGCCTCCTCCTGTGCGGCTTCCACCGTACTTCCCGCCGCCCTTTCCTTCTCGAATGTTTCCGAGGCGGCTTCCTCCCTTCCAGTAATGAATGGGGTGTCTGATACTTTGTCCGGATGATATTTTCTCAGATAGTCCAGCAGATACAGCCCGTAGTAGGACAGCTCCGCCGGAGCGGTTTTCTTGTTCTGTTTCATTTTATGATGGATTTAGTGGATAAATGATTATGGAAATGAAAAGGAAAAAGGCACCCGGTATCCCTCCGGGTGCCACCACTAATTGTCGTGCAAATGAGGGCAGAGTCGGACTTGTCAGAACTATGCCGAGTGCAGCCGACAATCAGTCACCACTAAATCCATGTAAATAAAAAGTACAACCAGGTTGAAACAGATTATGACATGAATCAGTGGCAAAATTACTCATTATTTTCTTCTTCCTTTTGTTTTCGTACCTTTTCTTTCGCCTTTGCTCTCCGCAAACACCAGCTTCGTGTTGAACTCCGCATCAAAAGTCACCGCAGCGCTGAAGGGCTTGCCCTGCTTGCTCTTGAACCCGCCGAGCATCGCCGTCTTTCCTTCCGTTAGCAGACCGGTCATTTCCTCGTCTGTGAGTGTCTTGCCAGCTATCTGGCGGAACACGGGCAGCAGGCAGTCCGGATTGTCACAGCGCACAACCTTGCCGTAGAACTGCATCGTGCCCGTGCCGCATTTGGGGCAGGTACAGCCCGATGCCTTGTGCCCGAAAATACGGTCACACGCAAGCAGGTCCGTGATAATCTTGCGGGTATAGCTTTCTATGTCCTTCATAAAAGCCTCATGCGGTGTCTTTCCCTGTTCTATCTTTGCCAGTTCCGCTTCCCAGCGTCCGGTCATCTCCACATTGGCGATGTCCATTTCCTTGACAATGGAATACAGGGCAAGTCCTTTCTCCGTCGGCACCAGCGATTTCTTCACACGCACCATGTATTCCCTTCTGAGCAGCGTTTCGATGATTGCGGCACGTGTGGCGGGTGTGCCGATACCGCAGTCCTTCAGGGCCTGACGTGCCTCCTCATCCTCCACATCATCGCGTTCGGCGGTCTCCATCGCTGCCAGCAGCGAACTTTCCGTATGCAGCGGTTTCGGTCGGGTCATGCCCGAACTCATCGAGCATCCCGCCATCACCAGTGTGTCGCCTTCCGCCCAGTCCGGCAATGCCGTATTCCCGCTGTCCTCGCCGTACTCTCCGTACACGCCGCGCCAGCCTGCCTTGCGCACGATGCAGCCTTTCGCCTCAAATGTCAGGCCCTCGCATCTTTCGCCTGCATCCGGCACCACCTCCGCTACTACGGTAACCGTATCCTTCACACATTCCTCCGAAAATGCCTCTACCATGCGTCCGGCAATCATGTCGTAGATGATCTGCTCGTTCTTGTACAGGGCAAGCGGGCGGTTGGGCGTCACCAGCAGGGCATGGTGGTCAGTCACTTTCGAGGCATCCACACAACGGCGGTTCAGTTCTCCCAGTTCCCCGATTTTCTCCGCAAGGGCGGAGTGTCCTGCCAGCCGTTCAAACAGCAGCGGTATTTCAGCAAACACATCTTCCGGAATATGGCGGCTCGATGTTCTCGGATAGGTGACGAGCTTCGCTTCATAGAGCTTCTGTACCAGCTCCAGCGTCTGTTCCGCCGTGAATCCGTGTTTCGTGTTCGCCTCCTTCTGCAGTGTGGTCAGGTCGTACAGCAGCGGCGGGTTCTCCACCTTCTCCTTCTTTTCCACCTTGGTGACGGTGGCGCACATCTTCGCCTTTACCTTATTGTATGATGCAGCCGCCTCTTCCTTGTCCTGCCATTTCTTTACCGAGGAGAACTTCACTACCGTATCCGTACCCGCCGGTGTCACCGAGAAATGCAGCAGGTGTACCGGTTCCGGTGTAAAGCGTCTGTTCTCCCAGTACCTCTTGCATACCATACCCAGCGTGGGTGTCTGCACGCGTCCTACCGAATACGTGCCCCGTCCGGCGGCTACGGTCAGTGCCTGCGTGCCGTTGATGCCCACCAGCCAGTCCGCCTCGCTGCGTGCCTTTGCCGCCAGATACAGGTCGTCATATTCATGCCCGTCCTTCAGTTCCTTCAATCCCTTGCGGATGGCAGTGTCCGTAAGCGAGCTTATCCACAGGCGGCGGAAGGGCAGCGTACAGCCCGTATAGGCATACAGGTATCTGAATATCAGTTCCCCTTCGCGTGCGCAGTCCGTTGCCACTATTATGCCGTCGCTCTCGTTCCACAGTTTCGTTATCACCTTTATCTGTTTCACCGCTGCCGCGTCCGCCTTGTAGCCCTTGTCCGTCTTTACCTGGCGTGGTATCAGCATGAACTCCTCCGGTATCACCGGCAGGCTGTCCCTGCTGAATCCCTTGAAGCCGTAGCCCTCAGGCAGGGCAGGTTGCGCCAGATGCCCCAGTGCCCATGTCACATGGTAGCCGTTTCCTGTATAAAATCCTTCTTCCTTTCTTGTTGCTCCGGCGATGCGTGCTATCTCACGCGCCACGCTCGGTTTTTCTGCCAATATGGTAATCATACATTTTCTGTTTTAATCATTGATACTTTTGTTCCTTGTGGAGTGGAACGGGGTACGCCGGTTATCCGTGGGATATGCGGTACATGGCGCATGAGGCCCCGTTTCAATCCGTTGTTTATTCTCTTGTAATGGATTTAGTGGTGGCACTCAGGATACCTTCATGCCTTTGCTCTTCTTCGGTTTTTCCTGCTGTTGTTTCTGGGTGTCGTCCTTCGGTGCGGTCTGTCCCTGCTGAAGCGGCTCCTTCACATGTCTGGTGGCCTCGTTCGTCTTGCCCTCGTTGTTCACCGCAAGCTGTGTGCGGCTCTCGTTCGACGGGGCAACGGTCTGTGCCAGGTCAGGGTTTTCCGAATAGGTCAGCGGTCTGCCTTTCCCACGGTCGAACTTCAGGTATTTTGTGCAGGGCTGTCCCTTGTCATCCTTCGCGTTGGCGAGCACCACGACCTTACCCGCCACATAGTCCGCCTTCTGCTGTTCCGTGAATTTGTCGTCCTTCCATTTGCCTATCGGACGTATGCTTCCGTCCTCGTTCGTCCACGAGCGGTTGCGCCGCTGTTCGTTCTCCTGATTCCCGTCTTCCTTCTGTTGCTGTCCGGTAGCATCCGGGGCTTTCGGGCTTTTCTGTTTCTTCTCCTGTCCGTTTCCGCTTCGCTGCGACTGTCCCTGCCACAGATGCTCCGGCACAAACTCCACATCACGCTTCTCCGCACTCACTTGCAACACGGCTTCAAACTTGCGCCCGTTCTTCAGTGTCACCTCCTTGGGCAGTGCCAGCCCCGCACGCAGGATTTCCTGTTCCGGTTTTAACAGTTCCGTCAGTCCGATTCTGTCCGGGATGCGTACCTTGCTTGCCGGAATGTCCACGATTTCATTCGTCAGGCGGTCGATGCTGATGTACGACGGACGCATCTCCCCGGTTTTCGTATCCGCCACATCTACCAGCCTGCCCAGATTGCCTGTCTGCTTCAGTTTCTTCTTGTCCTCGTCTGTGAAGGTGTAGCCGTTGTGTGGGATGTCAAGCCTCGGCTCATGGCGTACGAAGTGGGGAGTGAGCTTCAGCTTGCCGTCTTCCGTCTTCTGGAACGAAAGGCGGGCTTGCAGCTCGTAGTTCTCTCCGCCTAAGGTCGGGGTCACCGTCACAAGCCCCGTCTTCCCGTAGTTCATCAGGGCTTTCATGTCCTTTTCAGAGAGGTTTTCCCTTTTCACCCCGAACTGTTCCAGTTCCTTCCAGTCCACATCGCCGTCCGCTATCAGGTTCGCCCTTTGCGGTTTCGTCTGCGTTTGCCCGTCCTGTGCCGGTTCCTGTCCCTGTGCAGCCTGCGTTTCCGCCGTTTGCTGCTGTTCCTGATTTTTCTGTTTCATTTCTTCCATTTTCTCGTCCGTTTTCTGTTCCACATTGTTTTCTTCCGTATTTTCTCTTTTCGCCTCCTCCGCAGCCTGCTGTCCCTCAGTCTCCGTTTCAGCATTTTCTTTTTTTGCCTCTTCTGCAACCTGCTGTTCCTCAGTCTCCGTTTCAGTATTTTCTTTTTTCACCTCTTCCGTAGTCTGCTGTTCCTCAGTCTCCGTTTCGGCATTTTCTTTTTTCGCCTCCTCCGTAGTCTGCTGTTCCTCAGCCTGCTGGTACGCCGATGTATCCACTTTGTGCGGTGCGAGCAGGTCAGCGTTCGCCACAGGGTCTTTCAGCAGGTCTTTGATAACCGGAAGCAGAGCTTCCACCGTATCCGCTGCCACCCTGTAGAAACCGAATCGTGTCGGCTCCTTACACTGGCGGTAGAAATTTCTCATGAAATTGTCTATCGCATCCCCGTGGCGGTCAAAGCGCAAAAACTCCTGCGAGTGTTCCGCCTTTGCCTGTGCCCTCTTGGGATAGCCCCTGGCATCCAGTCCGGCAACCACACTGATTTCGCCCGTCTTCTCGTCGCGGACGACCAGCACATCTTCTTGCTTTTTCTTTTTCTGTTCCATTGATTGATTTTTTTATTGTTTGATGATAGTCCCGCCGGTATTCCCGTGCAGGTCTGTTTTTCTTTTTGTTCCGGTTTCCCGTTCACCTTACAGTCCCGGTTTGCATCAGTCTCACCCTCAGCTTCCCGTTTACATCCGGTTCACCATCCACTTCCGGTTTCTCTTTTCGCCTCCGTTTCACGTATGCTTGTCAGTCCCGGTTTGCATCAGTCTCACCCTCAGTTTCCCATTTACATCCGGTTCACCATCCATTACTGATTTTTCTTTTCGCCTCCGTTTCACGTGCGTTTGTCAGTCCCGGTATTCCTTCTGCCTCCTTTTTTCCCTTTCGCCGTTTTACCCGGAGCTTTCTTTCCCGTTCCTTCCTTCACTTTCAGCACCTTTTTGCCGTCCAGCGTCACCTCTTCCATGTTCCGGCTGATAAACTCCAGCACGTCCGATTCCTTGTAGTAGGTCTTGCGGCTGATTTTCTGATAGCGCAGTCCGTATTCGCTGCGGAACCGCTGTAGCGACCGTTTGCTCGTTCTCAGCATCTCGCACAGGTCCTGATTGTCATACAGCCGTTCTCCGTCCATGTACTTCACGCCCGCCGCTTCCTTGTTTATCAGTACCGATATGATGCTGTCCAGCCGGTCAATCCGTTCCATGAGGCGCTTCATCCATTCCTCGAACATTTCCTTACCAATCCCTTCCATCATCCGCCTCCTTTCTTGTCATCAGGTAGTTATGCTTAAACTCCTCCAGCGTCTTGGGATTGCAGTGTACGATTTTCCGTCTCACGCATTCCTCCAGATCCGTCAGTCTGTACCGGCACTTGCTTCTCACCATCATGTAGGGAATAGTCTTGTCCTTTCGCATCCGTTGCAGTGTTCTCGTGCTGATTTTCAGCAGGTCCGCCGCCTCCTCGCTCGTCAGCAGGATTTCCGCTTCCTCCTTCGGTACGTTGTCTTTCTTGAAAACATAGTCCGCTATGCGGTCTATCTTCTCCATCATCGTCTTCACGACCTCATTGTCCATCGTTATTATTTCCATATCCTTCCGTATTGGTTACGCTGCAAAGGTGCGCAACTCCGCGCAGGCACAATCCATAGTATTTCCATAGTAGGGAATGATTTTCCTTATTTTTCTTCCGCAATACCCGTTTTCCCCGCATACGGGCACAAAAAAACGGTTCCATCCGGCACTAAAGCACGGATGAAGCCTTCATAAAATATTTATTATCTTTGCGTTAGAATATATATAAGTAACCTATGAGTAATATTGATTATATAACTAAGTATCTGAATGATTATCTTAATATGGATAATCCTCAATATGCCGTATTAATACAAGGAAAATGGGGATGTGGTAAAACATTTTATATTAATCAACTGATAGAAAAATGGAAAAATAAAAATAATGAAACAGTACCCCCAAATTGTATCAAATTAAGACCAATTTATATTAGCCTTTATGGGGCTTCTTCTATTTCTCAAGTTTCATATCTTATACGTAAAGAGTTAAGACCTTTTTTGTATTCTAAAGGTATGAAAGTTGCAAAAAAAATTTTTTGTGGGATAATAAAGACAGCCACACAAGGAAATTTCGACTTTAATGGTGATGGCAATACAAGGGATTTTTCTGCTATTTTTGACACAGAAAGTATTATTGAAATTCTTTCGAAACCCAATGATTATGTCAAAGGAGATAAAATTCTTATATTTGATGATTTAGAACGATGTAAAATTCCAATAGATGAAATCTTTGGCTATATAAATAATTTGGTTGAACATTCTAAATGTAAAATTATAATAATAGGGGATGAAGATAAAATCAAAAAGCAATCTGAGAATAATACATTACCATCAAAATATGCGGAATTTAAGGAAAAATTAATTGGTCAAACTTTTTCAATAAGACAAGATTTAGACACTATTATAGAAACTTTCATCAACGATAGTCACAATCACCACCTTCAGGACAATAAAGAGTTAATATCTGACTTGTTTATAGCTTCACAGACAGAAAATCTCAGAATTATCAAACAGTGTTTCTCTGATTTCAATAGACTTATTTCTTTTATTGATGCTACAAAATACAATAAGAGCTTATATGAAATATTTATTCAAAATGTCATAGCTTATTTCATTATCACATATTGTGAATATAAGAATGGGAATAATTACATTAAATATTTTCAAAATCATACTTCATATTTCACAGATGAAACTGTAAAAGAGAATGTATCAAACATAGAAAATAAATACATTTCTATTTTAGAAAAATATAATATAAAGTATTCTTACAACTCTATCACAATAAAAGATATAATCAGTTTTATAGACAATGGTTATATTTCGAATTTAACAGCAACTTTAAATAAAAGTGACATGTTAAATATTCCTCATAGTCAGGATTGGGAGCAATTATGGTATTATGGAAAATTAGATAATAATACTTTTTTGGAAAAACTCAAATCTGTAAAAAATTTATTTTATAAAGGAGAAATCAAATATGTGAGCATTGTATTGCATATTACAGGAATGTTTATCCATTTCAATCGAATAAAACTGGCTCATTGTAATGAAAGTTTTTTAAAACAAAAAGCACTAAATCACATAGATAAAATATTCAAAAAGCAAAACGATAATGGGTGTTTTCTTATCGGATCTTATAATGCTTCTTGGGGAAAACAATATATGGAATATGAATCAGAAATAATGACTGAACTGTTTAAATATGCCCAAGATAAATTAGACAATTACTTTGAGTATGAAAGAGTAAAATTTTGTAAATCATTTTGGGAAAACATTGATGACGATAAAGCTGAAAATATCAGCTCCGTTTTTAAAGAAACCATACCAAGTGGGTATTGCAGTTATGAGCTGTCTTCTATATTTCAAGGAATCAATACTAAAAGAGTTGCTTCAAGGCTTTCAAGGCTCTCAAATACATCAAAAGAAAATATTGAGATGTATCTATCTATAAGATATTATTTGCCTGAAACAAAGATAATTGGTGCAATTTCACAATATCATTTAGACGATCTTGAATATTTAAAAGGTATCAAAGATTTGTTAATTAAATTAACATACAAACAAAGATTAATTGATAAATTAACAACAAAGAGTCTTATATGTACATTGGACAAATGTATTAACCAACTCATATTTTCTCCAAAAACGGTATAGCATTTTTTAATAGTACGCATTTAGCAGAATTAAATGCGTACTATTTTCTATAAAAGAAACAAAGGTACAATACAACTTACTTTTATTTAGCATAAATATCGACTTATAAAACATTCTAGTGTGTACTTGAATGTTTATGTTCTTTTAAATAGTTTTTTATTTGTTCAAATTCATCTTTTGTTGGATGATAATTATATTTCGTAAATAGCACTGAGTTTATCTTTGCAATTATATCAGTACCTTTCGGTATATTTCTTACATCAAAATCTGGATGGATTGCACCTAATTCAGCCCATTTTACTTTTCCTTTTAAGGCCATAGTCAGGAAATTTGCAAAATGTTTAATTGATGCCGAATACAAATAAAAATCATCCATAGTGATACTATCGGGCATATTTGGAGCTTTTCCTTTAAAAATAGGGTAATCTTTTTCAAATTCGCCCAAAGGTATTTTTAGGTATGCTTTCATACATCTATCTTCGTCTTCCTGAACATGAGCCGTACTATTACGTAATAGGCGATAATAATCAAGTAAAGGTAATAACCACTTTGGAAAGTTTGGTACTATATTATTAGTTTTCAAAGCCCTTACTAACTTTTCCACATTACTTAATCCATCAGTATCACATAATTTGAAATTTGGATCAATCAGACTTCTTATATCCAATTTGTATGATTGGATAAAATCACCTAATAATGCATGTGAATTTACCATAAATGATTTATACAAAGCTGGTTCATGATTAGGAAGTGTTACCCCACCTCTTAAATTTACACTATGCTCTATAGCTTTCTGTGTTACATAATCTTCAAACTTTGTCTTTCTATCCCATTTTTTCTCAAAATCACGTAAAGCACAAACTGTGTACTCTGCAAGTGTATCATATTCACCCATCTTTTTAAAAAGTTTTTTACGTGATGGTAATTTAAAATCCGCACCAACCTTAAAATTATAAAAACGCGTTCTCATATAAAAAAGTTTATTACACTGTTTTTCCCAGAAACACCCCGATAACCGACAATGCCCCCAGTTGTTTCATCTTTCGTTGCAGTTGCCTGAAGCTCTCCCCGGTTGTAAGTACATCATCCAGCAGGACAACATTCTTTCCTCTGATATACCGCCGTGTGAATTGCAGGTTCCGCAGTATGTCCTTATCCTTTCCCTTTCCTTTCAGCTGCTCGCGGTCTTCCTCTATCCAGATGGCCTTGAAACCGTCCGTAATGCCCAGCCATTCCGACAGGTAGTAGCATACCACCGGAAAGCGTTTCCGCTGTCTTTCCCTTGTCGATGCGGGTATAGGTATCAGTACCGTATCTTCCTTCGTTCCGTTGAATCCCGCATGTTTCAGACACAGTGCCAGTATCCGTGCGACCAGCTCGCCACAGTGTCCTCCTTCCTTAAAACGGAATATCAGGTTGCTTACCCGTTTTTGGTGTGCATTCGTCTTTTCAATCTTCGTTGGGTAATAGTCATGCAGGTAGTGACACCTGCACCCGTCTATAAGAACTTCTCCCTTGAACATCGTTTCGTACGGGTAGAAGTCCATTTTCTTCTCCCTTTCAAACGTAAAGTTCAGCACATCCCTCATCATGGCATTCCATTCCTTCGACCTGCCCAGCGAATACCATCCCGCATGTTTCCCGGCTTCCATCAGGCACATGCCGATTTCCATCGCCTCGCTGAACCGCTGGTGCGAGACGATGTACCACCCGTGTTTCCGGCACAGACCGGCAAACTCCTTCATGTCCGCAGTCAGAAAGTACATCATGCCTTCCTCTTTGATGACTACCGTCAGTTCCGACTTCGGTTTCTCCCTGCAGAACAGGCTCTCGCTGTATTTCACTCCGTGCCATACCGACTCCGTGCATTCCTCATCGCAGAACTGCACTTCCACCTCTTCAAGCAGGTCAAATTCTTCCACCATACCGTTTCTGTCTTTAATTACAGGATTAAGAGGGACTTAAGTTACACATTATTATCGGTTTACGGATAAGTACGTTTGCGGTTTTGTATTTTTTAACGTATGTAAAACACGTGTCGGGACAGCCTCCCGAACAGGGGAGACTATCCCGACACGTATATCCGCCATATCCTGCGGCTTTCAGTTCCAGTTGTTTCTCTTTTCGCCGCTCATGCAGAGAATCACCGTACTTTTCTTCTTTTCAAATGATTCTGCCAGCCGTCTTGCAGCCCACTTCCTGAATGCCTCGCATTTCAGTCCCTTCATGCGGAATCCCAGTGCGACGATAGTCTTCAACCCGTAAAGGTCGGTGCTGCAATTCTTTCCGTTATAGACAAAATGTTCCACCCGTACATCCGTGTATTCGTCAAAATCCCCGGTTTTTGCAAGGGATTTCAGTCCGGCATTTACCGACTGTACAAACACGCCATACGCCCGTGCGATATCGCATTTCGGCAACCACACCTCGCCCTTGTCGTCCGTTTCTATCCTTACGCTCACCTTATCAGGTGCATTGCGGTTATATTCCACTTCAAAATTGCCAAATCTCACCATAATAGTTGCTTTTATACATTATATATGGAATCTCAGCATGGAGGTCATAACATGGCATCCAGTTTTCCCGCAAGGACCTCCATATCCTTTCTTATCTTCTCATTAGTTATGCGGGCATAGATTTGTGTCGTTTCAATGTTCGTATGCCCCAGCATTTTCGACACCGTTTCAATCGGCACGCCTTTAGCCAGAGTAGTGGTCGTAGCAAATGTGTGACGTGCCAGGTGGAAGGTAATATTTTTATTTATACCGCACAAATCCGCAATCTCTTTTAAGTAAGAATTAAGTTTTTGATTGCTCAGTACAGGCAGCAACTGACCTTTGGGGAGCTGACCTTCATATTTCTGGAGTATCGCCTGCGGTATTTTCAGCAGCGGTACGTTTACCGGAGTATCTGTCTTATGACGGTGCGTCATGATCCACGGCTTCCCGTCAAACGAGATTCTGATGTCGCTTGCCTTCAGTTCCTTCACGTCCACATATGACAATCCCGTGTAACAGGAGAACAGGAACACGTCCCGTACCTGTTCCAGTCTTTTAGTCGGAAACTTCTTCTTCATTATCTTTTGCAGTTCCGCATCCGTCAGATAACCTCTGTCCACACGTTTCAGTCTGATTTTATAATTTGAAAACGGGTCAGTATAAATCCAACCGTTGTTTTTGGCGATGATTACAATCATCTTGAACGTCTGCATGAATTTTGCCGTAGTATTCTCATTGCATTTGCTTTCCGTTCTCAGATAGTTCTCGAAGTCCGTAATGAACATATGGCCGATTTCCTTCAGTGATATATCCGAAATATTGTATTTCACTTTCATAAATTCCTCCAGCCTCCGGTAGCAGCGGTCATACTTCGCGAGGGTGGCAGGAGTCTTGCTTATGCCGACCAGTTTTCTTGCATCCTCATTGTGTTTCTTGAAAAGTTCCAGCAGTGTTCTTTGTTTCGCCGTTATTCCCAAAAACGCATTGCGTATTTTTTCTACCGTTACGAATGACTCATGCACTTCAATATCCCGGTAGTGGTTTTTCAGCGAAGCACGGATGTCCTCCAATGTTTCATTCAACTGGCGGGCTTTCTGCGTATTTCCTTTCGCCTTGCCCAAAACTGTATCCCAGGCATCCGGCTTCACACTCAGTTTAGAACTGAACTGTGAGATTTCACCATTAAGTGACAGACGAATCATAATACAAACTGTTCCGTCCTTGTTTACCTGATTTTTTCTTAGATAGAACAAAATCTTAAATGTACTCTTACTCATATCCTTTTTTAATTTATCTCCGTTACAGTGGGTGTAATGACTTCCCTCTGCAAAGGAATAATTAATAATTGGGTTACAAGCAGACATTTGAACGTCAATAAGCGACAAATCAAGGACTTACATCGAAAATCGTTACTATTTTTATAGGCTATTTTTTAGTAACGATTTAGTAACGGAACTTTGTCTGAAGTGGGCATTTGAATGTCTTTCGGTTGTCCACCGGATAAATAGAAAAAGTCCCGTAAAACGTTGATTTTACGGGACTTGTCTTAATTTGGCTACCTAATGTCTTAGGTTTCAGCGGAGAGAGAGGGATTCGAACCCCCGGTGCCTCTCAGCACGACGGTTTTCAAGACCGTTGTAATCGACCACTCTACCATCTCTCCATTGTCGGATCGACAAGCTTTGTGTCTCAAAAGCGAGTGCAAAGGTAAGGGGTTTTTATGTAATCTCCAAATTTTTTGGCGACTTTTTTCAAAAAAAGTGTGCTTTTCTTGTTTTCATGGTGATTTCATACGCTTTTAGATGGCTTAAAAGCATGCGTTGATGCCGGACAATGGCGACACGGAGAGAAACATGAAAAAGTTTTTGTTAAAAACTCGTCACTCGTCACATTGGGGTTTAACACACTGACAATCAAAGAGTTACAGTGTGACGAGTTTCATTTTCAACTCGTCACACTACTTATCACAACCTGCCGAGACGTGAAGAATTTCGGGCAAAAAAGGGCAGAAATGGCGGGATGTGATGAGTTGTAAAATCAACTCGTCACACTTTATCAAGCTGACATTCAACGAGTTAAACCGCATTGTGACGAGTGACGAGTTTTTAACAAAACTTTTTTAGTATTAGAGTCAACCAATATCAGTAAAAGGATTACCAAAAGTCAACTTCCGGCAGGAATAAGCAAAAAACATATCTACCGAAATCAGGAAAAGGCGTCAACGGCAATGAATTTATATGCTTTACATACAGAAAAACATGAAAAAGGCAATATGAACGGATATGCACTGTAAGCAAAAAACAACAACCGAGAAATATAAAAAAGACACCTGCGTGCTGCCGAAAGACCATCTTTCAACATACGAAAGAATACATTTCATACGGCAAAAAGGCACATATCACACTGCAAAAGGGCACCTTTCAGAAGGCAAAAGGATGCCTTTCTGACTGCGAAAGGACATCTCTTAAAACGTAAAACAGACATACTTAAAGCCTGAAGTTTGGCAACTCTTATGCTGCGACACGACGAAAATCAATGCGCCATACATGCGCACGATATAAAGATGTGATGATTTTATTTGGCATTTCAGCAGGGTTGCACTACCTTTGCAGCATGATTTATCCAAAGACGTTTGAAACTAAGATAGGATTCGATGAAATCCGCACGCTTCTGCGCGAGCGCTGCCTCAGTACACTCGGTAAGGAGAGAATAGACAACATGACATTCTCGAGCGACGCAGAAGTGATAAACGAATGGCTGCAACAGGTGAAAGAGTTCAGCCGGCTGCAAGAAGAAGCCGACGACTTTCCGATGCAATATTTCTTCGATGTGCGCGAGTCGGTGGCACGCCTGCGACTTGAAGGCACTCATCTCGACGAAGGCGAACTGTTTGACCTCAGGCGTTCGCTCGAGACGATATGCAACATCGTCAACTATCTTAACCGCACAGACGGCAACGACGATGAGGAAGAAAGGACATACCCCTACCCCGCGCTTCACCGCCTGACGGCAGACATAATAACATTTCCGCAACTGATACAGCGTATCGACCAGATACTCGATAAGTTTGGAAAGGTGAAAGACAGCGCATCGGTCGAGCTGCAGAACATAAGGCGCGAGCTGTCGCGCACCGAAGGCAGCATATCGCGCACGCTATACAGCATACTGCGCTCGGCACAGAGCGAAGGTCTGGTTGACAAGGACGTTACGCCTGCCATACGCGACGGCCGACTGGTGATACCTGTAACGCAGGGACTGAAGCGCAAGATTAAAGGTATAGTACACGACGAGTCGGCATCGGGCAAGACCGTGTTTATTGAGCCTACCGAGGTGGTTGAGGCCAACAACAAGGTGAGAGAGCTTGAAGCCGAGGAGCGTCGCGAGATAATACGCATACTGACCGATTTCTCAAAACTTGTACGTCCGCACGTAAAGCCCATACTGGAGTCGTACAGGTTTCTGGCAACAATAGACATGATACGCGCCAAGGCCGAACTGGCACGGCTGATAAAAGGCATTGAGCCGGAAGTCGGGAAGAAACCCCACATAGACTGGATTCAGGCCCGCCATCCGCTGCTGCAGCTGTCGTTAGAAAAGCAGGACAAGAAGGTTGTGCCGCTCGACATAATGCTGACTAAAGACAAGCGCATACTGATAATATCGGGCCCTAACGCCGGCGGAAAGTCGGTTTGCCTGAAGACGGCCGGACTGCTGCAATACATGCTTCAGTGCGGACTGTCAATCCCCGTAGGCGACCGCTCGCACACAGGAATATTCAAGAACATACTTATCGACATAGGCGACGAGCAGAGCATAGAGAACGACCTGAGTACATACTCGAGCCACCTCATGAACATGAAGTACATGATGAAGTTTGCCAACAACAGCACGCTGCTGCTCATCGACGAATTCGGTACGGGCACGGAGCCGCAGATTGGCGGTGCCATAGCCGAAGCCGTGCTGAAGCAGTTCTGCAACAAACAGGCCTACGGCATAATAACCACCCACTATCAGAACCTGAAGCACTTTGCCGAAGACCACGAAGGAGTGGTAAACGGAGCCATGCTATACGACCGCCAGCAGATGAAAGCACTGTTCCAACTCTCGATAGGCAACCCCGGAAGCTCGTTTGCAATAGAGATAGCGCGCAAGATTGGACTGCCCGAAGAGGTGATAAAAGACGCGAGCGACATAGTTGGAAGCGACTACATACAGAGCGACAAGTATCTGCAGGACATAGTGCGCGACAAACGCTACTGGGAAAACAAGCGACAGAACATTCATCAGCGCGAGAAGACAATGGAGCAGACCATTGCTAAATATGAAAGCGAGGTGAAGGAACTGGAGCAGAGCCGAAAGGACGTGATACGCAAGGCGAAGGAACAGGCCGAAGAACTGCTGCGCGAGAGCAACAAGAAGATTGAGAACGCCATAAGGGAGATACGCGAAAGTCAAGCCGAAAAGGCGGAGACTAAGCGCATAAGGGAAGAACTGAATGCGTTTAAGCAGGAAATCAACGAGGTTGACACTACTGCCAACGACGAGATGATAGCCCGAAAGATAAAACAGATACAGGAGCGCAAGGAGAGAAAGGAGAAGCGCAAGAAGGAGAAGGCCGAGAAGAACAAAGACGCAGCTGCCGCACTGAAAGAGGCAACGCTGAAGAAGAAAGAGAAAGATGCACCGCTGGAAGCCGGCGAGACAGTGCGCATAAAGGGCCTTACATCTGTGGGACGGATAGAAAGCACCGACGGCAAGATGGCAACAGTTATATTCGGCGACATGCGCACCAAGATGCGCGCCGACCGCCTGGAGCGTGCCGAAATGCCAAAAAAGGAGGAGCCGAAGACCTACGCCTCAGTGGGACGACAGACGCGCGAGACGATAGACAACCGCAAGCTGAACTTCAAGCAGGACATAGACGTGCGCGGAATGAGAGGCGACGAAGCCATAAACGCCGTTACATATTTTATCGACGATGCCATACTTGTGGGCATGAGCCGCGTGCGCATTCTGCACGGCACAGGCTCGGGCATACTGCGCCAGCTTATCCGTCAGTATCTGTCGACCGTGCCAAACGTTGTTTCTTACCGCGATGAACACGTGCAGTTTGGCGGTGCCGGAATAACGGTGGTTGACCTTGAATAAACAGACCGATAATAATCTTCACAATATAAAAATGACTGCTGAGCAAATTATAACATTGCTCAGCAGTCATTTTTGTTTATTATCGCTTACCGAAAATATAAAAACAGAGATAAACAATATATCCAAGTCCGGCACGGATACTCAACTACCAAAAAGCATAACCACAACAGGCCAACAAGCCGCATCGTGGTTTATTAAGGCGTTATACCTATGCCTTCAGCCGCTTTATAGATTTGCGACAAACACCGGACAACCGGGTTTGCTGTCGACCTCGCTGTAAGAGAAGCCCTCAAAATCGAACGACTTCAGCTTGTCGGCATTGTCAATGCGGTTTTGAAGCAGATAGCGCGTCATGGCTCCGCGGCACATCTTGGCGTAAATGACAATAGTCTTCAGCCGTCCGCCCTTGCTGACATAGAACTCCGGGCGAACAACATCAACCTCGCGCGCCACCTTGCGCCAGTTGAACAGTCGCCTCATCTCGCTGCTCGCAAGATCGACAAGCAGTCCGCCGGAAGCCTTAACCGAATCGATAAGTACATCGGTCAGCAGCGGTTTCCAATAGTCGAACATACTCACACCGTTATCCGGCAGCACCACGTTGCCTTCAAGTCTGTAAGGCTTTATCATGTCGGCGGGACGCAAAAGGCCATACAAGAACGAAGTTATCCACAGATGCTCCTGTGCATAAGTCTGAACTTCGGGCGTAAAGCCCGGCGCATCGAGATACTTATAAACCACACCCGTATATGCCAAAACAGCCTGAAGCCTCGGTCCTTCGCCCGCAAAGTGCATATACCTCAGCCGGTTCTGCCGCGCAATGTCTGCGTTGCAGTGAAGCATGTCAGCCAGTTCGGCCTCATCATATCCCGCCATCTGCAATGCGTTGTGCATAGCCTCGCCGGCAAAACGCGGCTCGGTCATAATGCCATAATTGCCGTCATCACTTCCGCGCATATCCTTCGCGCATCCAATAAGAATCTGCATATTTGATATTTTATTTAATTCGACATAAAATAATTTATCCGGCGAGAGTCAGACGATAAGCACCGTCCACCGCACACTCACGCCACAAGTGCCCAATAAAGTCATTATTCTGTCAGTGACTCATATTCGCGCTGCATCTTTTTAGGCATCTTCTTCACCACCCCTTCAACCGAATGAAGTATAAGTTCACATATAAGACTGTCGGGCACATCGCTATCAAGAGCCACCGTTATCCAATATTTTCTGTCAGAGTGGCGACCGAAGAATATGCCGTCATATCGCTCCATGAGTTCAGCCGACCGCTCCGTGCTGCACTTCATGTTGGCGATAAAGCAGCCGTCTTTGGGTTCCAAACCGCAATATGTGAACATCTTGCCCATAATTTTATACACAAGCACGTCGCTGCCGAAAGGGAAACATTCTTCAACACCCTTCACTGTAAGGCAAAAATCGCGAAACTGTTCTATGTTCATATCTTCAGAGATAATGTTTATGGCGATGCAAATATAACGATTTTGCCTGTTTAATCCAAACCTGGCATGGCGCAATAACAACCATCAAGAAAACAAAGAAGGTGTGTCAAAAAGCACACCTTCTTTTTTGTATGACAAAGCCCCGACTT
>ENA-OPDA01000603-OPDA01000603.1-human-gut-metagenome-genome-assembly--contig:-NODE-603-length-26314-cov-4.488899_pt1 | contig 26314 bp, 18 predicted proteins | sample MGYA00241253_ERZ501486 | MGnify/ENA primary metagenome ERZ501486 (study PRJEB25962, sample SAMEA2042510) | human gut metagenome | biome: human gut; feature: human-associated habitat; material: faeces... | reverse complement strand
TTGAAAAACCTTCTGTTGGAAACCGTTGACGAGCATCCCGCATGGTCCGAGGAGGACCGCAGCAACCTGTTAGGGGAGTGCGACCTGATCACAAGCTTCCTTTTTTATAATGATATAGCGGCCATGAGCGTACTGCACCGCAGCGCCAGCGAAAAAATGACGCGCCCGGCTATCAGTATCCAAAAAGCGAACGGCTGGACATTTAATTCGCCCTCAGTGCTGATGATGTACCACAGCAAGCCCGGTGCGCTGGATGCCGAGCTGGCCGAGTTAGACCGCTGTATGCCGCACTACTGTAAAATTACAAACGATCACGGCATAGGGGCTGACCGCCTGATGCAGGCGGAAGCTGCTTTTACGCGCGGGCAGCTTGATGATGCAATGATTGCGCTGGAGCGCACCTATGCGCAGACGGACGGCAGCGGGCAGGAGAATATTGCGCTCTGCGGTGACTTTCTCTCGCTTCGGCTTTCCCTGTTCGGGCAGGGTGCCCCGCGTTATACGCCGCTGGGGCGCTATGAGCTGCTGCAGCAACAGCACAATGCCCCGTGGGTACGCTTTTGGGATGCCTGCTGTGCCTACTATTATGCGCTGCTTGGGCAGGAAGAAGCGATACCGGAGCCGTTCCGCCTGCATCGGTTGGAGCGCATAAACTTTCTTGCGCCCGGGCGTCCGATGATTCTGCTGATTGAAAATCAGGTCTATCTGACCCAAAAGGCGTGGCCGAAGGTCATAGGCCGAAGTGAAAAGCTGCTCGAGGGCGCCGCCGCTTTCCGTTACAGTCTGGTTGCGCTGTACCTGCGCATCCAGACGGCCGCCGCCTACGCGATGATGGCCAAACAGACCGAGGCTGCCGCGCTGCTGCAGGAGACCCTGCAGGAAGCAAAAATGGATGGTCTGGTGCTTCCTTTCGCGGAGAACTACCGCTATCTAAAACCGCTTTTGCAGGATATGCCGCAGGATGCTTTTACAAGCCGGATTCAGGCGCTTGGGGAGGCGCTGGAGACGCACAGCGCCGGACTCCCGTATGCCCGTGCCTATCCGGCAGGGTTTGATGTGCTGACAGAGCGTGAGCGCGAAATCTGCACCCTGGTTGCCGCAAGGCTTTCCAACCGTGAGATCGCGGCGAAACTGTTTCTATCCGAGGGCAGCGTCAAGCAATACTGCAACCGCATTTATTCTAAGCTGAACATTGAGGGGGACACCCGCTCCAAACGCCGGCGGCTGGCCGCATGGATGGCAAATTGTTAACCTTTGGGTAATAGATATTCAGATAAATCCACTGTACTATACTAGGTATAGTGGATTTTTTGTACCCTTTTGTCTGCTTAGACTATTTTAAGGAAAAGCGATAAGGGCAATTTCAAGTAAATCCGGATATATTTATCAGGCACACCGGGGTTTGGCCCTGTTTATTTATAGATGTCCCCGCAACAAAGAGAAAGGATTGAATAGAAACTATGCACAGTAAACTTATACGGTTGCAAACCGCCCTGTTGACGCTGGCACTCCTGTTCACGGTGTTGGTTCCTGTCTCTGCCTATGCAGAGGGGGAAACCACCGCGGCACAGGGAACTGCCAACAGTGAAACCATCAGCGATCCCAACACGTTTAATGCGTGGGAGCACACACAGGCCTATAACAACGCCACCACGGGCCGTATTTGGGCCGACAAAACGGTGGAGGAAAAACAAATCGACCTGAAAGGCCAGGACCCCATCGCGGTGCCCACAGACAAAGGCGCCGATTTCCTGGTCGCGCTGTCTGCGCTGTCCTCCCATGCGTCTACTACTACCACCGATACAAAGCCGCTGGATGTAGTGCTGGTGCTGGATGCCTCCGGCAGTATGGACGGTTCCATGGGGAATGGCGACAGCACAAAGCGCATTACCGCGCTGAAAAAGGCCGTCAATACCTTTATTGACAACACTGCGGAGAAGAATAAGGGAATCACGGATGAGAATAAGAAAATCCAGCTTTCCATCGTGAAGTTCTCCGGAAAAGAGCGTGCGACTACTGGTAACGATAAATACCGCAAGAGTGGGTATTTGTATAACTATTCGCAGATTATGCAGGAGCTTACTGTCTGCGAGGGAGATAATGTTAAGAAACTCCAAGATAAGGTAAATAGTATAGATCCTGCCGGTGCTACCCGTGCGGATAATGGCATGAAGCGTGCCCAGGCTGCGTTGAAGTTGGAATCTGCGCGCAGCAATGCCAAAAAGGTCGTCATCTTCTTTACCGATGGCGAGCCTAACGACAGCAGCGGGTTTGACGATGGCATTGCTTCCGCTGCCATCGCAACGGCTAAATCCCTCAAGGATGCGGGTACCGTGGTTTACACGGTTGGCATTTTTAGCGGTGCTGACCCGAGCGCCGATGTCAACGATTACGGAACTTCAAAAGCAAACAAGTATATGCAGGCGGTCTCCAGCAACTATCCCAAGGCCACTTAAACTTATACGGAGGGGTCTATGTGGAACCCCGGTAAGGAGAACTGGAGCTTCGGTGACCCGGCTGCCAGCGCAAATTACTATCTGGCGGCTTCCAACGCTGACGGGCTGAACAAGGTCTTTAACAGTATTTTCGAGTCTATGACTAAGAATCTGGCCGGCCCCACGGAAGTGGTTGGCGATGATCCGGCAAATAGCGGCTATGTGACCTTCGATGATCCCCTGGGCGATTATATGGAGGTCAAAGGCTTTGAGGCCGTTGCCTTTGCCGGTGGTGTTTACAAGAAGACCAAAATCACAACAAGCACCGATGAAAACGGTAAAACCGTAGATACCTACACCTTTACGGACAAGTATACCGGCCCGGTCAGCAACGCTTACCCCGATAAAGCCAATTTGAGCCACATCCTTATCACCGTCACCCGTGGCAGCGGCAGTGCCGGCGATACGGTGCAGGTCAAGATCCCTGCCAGTATGCTGCCCCTGCGGTATTATCAGGTTACAACTGATAAGGATAACAACTCTACGCTGGCGGTTACGGATACCCAGCCCATTAGCGTCATCTACTCTGTTGGCCTTAAGACCGATGCGCGCAACCAGATCACGTCCGGCAATATAACCGATGACGCACTTGCCAGCTATGTTGCAGCAAATGCCAAAGATGGCAAGGTCAGCTTCTACTCCAACAAATATGACGGCAGCTTAAAAACGGCAGATCGTGAAAAAACCATCGGCCAGACCACGGCTACCTTTACCCCGGCAACAAGCAATAGCTTCTACTATCATACCGAGGATACCCTGCTGTATACCGAAGTTGCTAAAGGCCAGTATGAGCCGGCCAAAGAGGTACTGCCGAAGCAGACCTATTACTATCAGCTGAACTATTTGCATCTTATCCCTCCTGCGCATACTGAAACGGTTAGCAAGACCGACTATGTGCCCATTAGCATTGCAACTAAGGAAGAAATCGATAGTTGCATTACTAAAAAAGATGATGGCCATTGGTACATCAAAAAGGACATCAAAAAAGGCAGCTTGCCCTCCGCCATTGATAGCCAGCTGGGCGATAAGACGGAGAACAAGACAAATACCGCCAAACGCCGCATTGACTTCCAGTGGAACCTTACCACAAACATGGGTGTGCTGTACCTTGGCAACAACGGTAAGCTGACCATGAACGCCACCGGCAGCGTGAAGGTTACCAAGGTGGTTAAAGCCGACGAAGGCCTGAACCCGAATGCAAACACCGACTTTACGATGAAGTTTGCGCTGGCGGGCAATAATGTGAACGCCAATGCCGAGTACAAGTATACTGTTACCGGCACTGAGGAAACCAAAACCATCAAGAACGGCGGCACTTTCACCCTGAAAGACGGCCAGACTGCCGAGATTGTGGGCTTACCCGTAGGCAGCAACTATACCATCACGGAACAAGATCTGCCCGCAGGCTACAACCAGACGAGCATTACCGATAACGGCACGGGCAAGGTCACGGCAGGTACAGCCCAAGAAGTCACGGTGACCAACACCTATGCACCCAAGGAAATTACGGTAGACCCGAATACCGACAATTATCCGTTCACGGCTGAAAAGATTCTGCAGGGCCGCGCTTGGCGGAACAGCGATACCTTTACCTTCCAGCTGCAGGCTGTCACCCCGGGTGCTCCGCTGCCCAAAGATGCTACTGAATCTAATGGCATACGCTATAGAGAGTACATAATAAATGGGCAGCCTGAAGGCACCACCGGAACGTCTGTTCCCATTACCTTCGGAAGTGTCACCTTCACTAAACCCGGCACCTATGTGTACGACATCACCGAGGTTATCCCCACCGACAAAATCCCCGGCGTTTCGTATGACAGCTCCTTCTACCAAGTGACTGTCAATATCACGGACGATGGCAATGGTCAGCTGGTGGTGGAATCCTCCTCCATGAAGAAGTTTACCGGCGATGATGTAAGCACCGATGCGGCAACTGCCACATTTACCAACACCTTTGAAAATAAGGAAGAGAAACTCGCTATTCAGGCAACGAAGATCTACACGGATAGCGAAGATACGCCAATGCAGCCGACTGCCGGTCAGTTCCACTTCAAGCTCGAAGCCGCAACGGTGAACGAGCAAAACGAGGAACTGACTGACACCACCAACATCCCTATGCCGAGCAACGCGGCAAGCACCGTCAACAATATGAACGGTGAGATCACCTTTGCAAATATCACCTATTCGCTGAACAACCAAGACGATGGTAAGACCTATTATTACCTGCTTACCGAAGTGCCGGATAATACGGGCACTATTACTTACAGCACAGAGCAGTATCTGATTAAGGTTGTTGTTTCTGCTGACACAACAGACACAACAGACGCAACAGCAGATAAACTGCTGAAAGTCACGCCCACCTACTATAAGTGGAACGGCAATGCATGGACAGAAGTACCCGCCGCAAATGTGACCTTCACCAACAAATTTACAGGTACAACCACGGCTAAGCTGGGCGTAAGCAAGAGCATTTCCGGCCGTGACTGGAAGGATGACGAAAAGTTCACCTTTGCCCTTGAGGCGCAAGGCAATGCCCCGATGCCCACTAATGAGGGCGATGCAACCGCAACGGCAACCAAAAGCACTCCGGCCCCCACATTCGGTGAAATCACCTACACAAAGGCGGGTATTTACACCTATACCATCAAGGAGACGAGCGAACCCACCAGTGGTATGACCAATGCCCCGGCTGTCACCGCCACCGTCAAGGTTACGCTGAATGCCACCACCAACAACTTGGAAGCCACGGTTGAATACAGCAATCCAGACACCGAAAACAACAAAGCCAAGTTTGTAAACACCTACAAAACAGAGCCGTTCACGGCCAAAACCAGCGAACTGTTCAAGGTGGAAAAGAAACTGACCGGCCGCAACTGGAACGATACGGATACCTTCACCTTCACCCTGAGCTGTGAGGGCGATGCCCCCCTGCCGACCAGTACCACCGCTTCCGTCGACCGTTTGAATACGACTGCCACCATCGGCGGCGATCAACAGATGGAATTCAATGCCGCAGGTAAATACACTTACTTCATTTCCGAGAACAGCGGCAGTATTCCGGGCGTCACCTACGACAAAACCCGCTATAAGGTTGTGGTAACTGTCGAGGATAACGGCAACGGCGAATTGAAAGGCACAACCCAGTATTATAAGAGCAACGACAATGGCGAGTTCCCAGAGGGCGTAATAGATGCCGAAACCAATAATGTCGCAAAATTCACCAACATCTATCACGCCGACAAAGCTACGGTAACTTTGAACGCCACCAAGTTACTGAATGTCGTGGTCGGCAACCGCACACTGCAACCCGACGAATTCTCGTTCACATTGTGCGAAAAGATAGGCGACACGGTTTCTGCTACCCCCGCTGCTACCGCCTTCAACGACGCAAACGGCAACGTTAAGTTTACCCTGTATTTCACGGAAGCCGTAGGCCAAAAGACCTATGTCATCCGTGAGGTGGATAACAAGCTCGGCGGCATCGGGTATGATACCCGTGCATACGAGGTCACTTTCGAAGTCACCGATAACGGCGTAGGTCAGCTTGAGGCAAGCAACCCCGCTTATACGCTGAACGACAAACCCGTTGGCGGCGCACAGTTTGTAAACACCTACACGGCAACGGCGGGCGATGACGTCAAGTTTACCCCCAATGCCACCAAGAGCTTGACCGGCCGCGCTCTGCAGAAGGGCGAGTTCACCTTCACTGTGACTGATGAGAATGGTAAGGAAGTTTCCACCGGCACAAACTATGCTGACGGCACGGTGAAATTCTCCGACATTGGTTTCGGCCAAGTCCAGACAACGTATGCCGCACTGCTTGCCGAACTGCCGACGGACCAGCCTGCCGAGGACGAAAAGCCCGTTGTAGACGAGCAGCCCACTGCAACCGAGCAGCCCACTGCAACCGAGCAGCCCACTGCAACCGAGCAGCCCACCGAGGGCAACCAGCCCGATGTACATCGCCAGCCCGCTATGCTTGCGCTGACCCCCGATGACAACAACGACGGGGAAGCCGCGCTGGCAAGCAAAATGGATAGCCTGTTGACGCATTGGTACACCATCAGCGAGGTCAATAATGCCAAAGGCGGCATAACCTACGACTCCACCATCTACAAGGTGTGTGTGAAACTGCATGATGTCAGCGATGGCAAAGGTATCCTGACTGTCGAGAGCGTTACCTATTATAAGGTCAACGGAACCGAGTTGGAGGAAATTAGCGGTACGCCGACTTTCAACAACAGCTATACCGCAGCGGATTCCGATGCAGTAACCGTTACCCTGCAAAAGAACCTGACCGGCCGTGCTCTGGACGCAGGCGAATTCACCTTTAAGCTGTCTTGCCCGGAGGACGCAGCGCACAATGGCCTGACCGCCACCAACGATGCCAGCGGCAATGTGACATTTAAGCTGACCTATAAGGATCTTAACCGCGACCAGAGTGATGCCGACCCCACCACTTACACCTACACGGTTTCGGAGGTCAAGGGCGACGCCGAAGGCGTAACCTATGATGACCGAACCTACACCTTTAAAGTTGAGGTGCAGGACGATGGCACCGGCAAGATGAAGGCAGAGCTTACGGGGGAAGTGCCCGCGAGCATGACCTTTACGAATACCTACACGCCGAAGGCCACGCCTACGCCCACTCCCACAGTCACACCCAGCCCGGAGCCTTCTGCTACCCCCGCACCCACAGCTACCCCCGCACCTACCGCCGCCCCGAAGCCCGTTGCTACCGCAACACCTGCCCCGATGACGCATATTCCGCAGACGGCGGACGCATTCCCGCTGACGCTGCTGATTGCTATTCTAGCTATCAGCGGCGGCGCGGTTGCCCTGCTGATCGTGGGCAAAAAGCGCAGCAAAAAGTAATTCCCTCATAGTTTCCTAAATAGCAGACCCCCTCCCATACCGCCAGCAACAGCGGTGTGCGGAGGGGGTCTGCCTTTATCTGTTAAACAAAATAACCCTCGACTCATAAATCGAGGGTTGGATAATTATTCTTCCGAATCCTTAAGCAGGCTTCGCAGAGTACTGCGGAACTCGCGCATCTCATTTTTACCAAGGGTGTGAAATAGTTCATTTGCATACCATTCGGCACGACTTTTGGTAGGCGCAAAAGTCCGCGAGAATGTTTTTCCGCTATGCACAAAGCCGACTTCCTGAACCAGTTCCTTTGACAGCAAGCCATTCAGAATTGCAAAAATAGAGCGATCTTTAAAGCATCTCGTATCAGGCGATCCCGCTTGTTGAAGAATCTGTAATTGAGTCATCGGCTCTTTAGCATTCCAAAGAATGTTCATCACCTGATCTTCGGATTTGGTGAGGTAAAAGACGCGGTTATCCTTCATGGCTTCCTCCTTTGCTTAGAACGATTACACTTATTTGTGCTAATTATAACGCATTTTTTACGGGCGTCAATACGGATGTTATCAGAACAAGCAGCTTTGTAATAGATTGGCCGCTGCTGTGTTTGAAGTGAAGATGATGGTTTGGGTAAAGTGTTCCATACTATGGGCCTTCCCTTGGGGAGCACCTGCCAAGCTGGCGGTAGAAACAAAGCCGCTGAAATACTTCTTGGGTTGCGGCTAGATTAGTCGTATGTGGCCGGTGATGTGGATATTCTGTTATCAAGGTGCAGATGTGGGGAGATATTCTTTGCCTCTCTATACTATATACTCGCAAATGGGTGCCAAAATTCGAGGGATAATTTGCGGTTTTTCAAAATGATTCTTCGTTGAACAGAATCTAAAATACTTGTTTGGGAGTTGTGGGGCAGCCTAAAACAAAAGGCGCTGTTACACATGTTTTTGCTTTCATCCAAATGTGCTTTTTGATTCTTCGATTCTACGAATAAAAGGGGGCTGTCACATGTGCAACAGTCCCCCTTTGCCAGAGAAAGATTAGACCTTGAATGTCCGAATCATTTCGAGAAATGCAATCACAAGGATATGATGCAAATCCTCATCAAAAACCCCATTCACGAAGCTGTACTTCCGCAGCAGGGGTTTATACTGCTCATAAAGTTTGTCTACGGCCTCTTTGTCACCATGGTGTGCCCTTACCAGTATATTCTTAAACATTCCCATATTACTTGTCCTCCATCTTTTTGCGAATCAGTGCAGTTGCATTTTTCTTATGCGTGCTGACCGTATTGTGCTTGATGCGCAACTCCTTGGCAGTCTCCTTTACGCTCATCTCGTTGATGTAGAGGCATGTGATAACCGCATACTCTCTAACAGGAAGATTCTGCAGATGTTTGTCAGTCTCTTCCAACATCAGCTTTTCTTCAACGCACTCTTCAACAGATACCTCACTTCTGCAGGATACACTCTCTAAGTAAGAGGCATTTGCTTCAAAGGAAACTTCCTTCGTCTCCTTCTGGTTCTTCTTCCGTAGATATGAAACTCTCTTGTTGTGCAGGACCTTGTCCAGTTTTCCGGTGAATTGTGCTAGCAGTTCGACATCCTCACCAGAAATTGATTGATTGTAGGAATCTTTTTTCTTTGCCATCGTAAACCTCCTGAATTTTGAGTCTCATTGAATAGACCTCAAAACTCGGAGGGGCGCGGGCAGAAAGCGGATTTACTTTTCTTCCATCCAACCAAGGAATGTCTGCAATTTCTGTATGTCACCGTCATCGAGGTCTTGCAGTCGGTTAAAGATATTGATACGGTCAGTTTCATCCCCGGCACCGGCGAAAAATTCCTGTGGCGTTATATGGAAGTATTCACAGATGCGCAGGAATTCGTGCATCGAGGGCAGAGCCTTGCCTGTGGAAATGTTGCGCATATAACTGCCGCTTTTGCCAAGGTCAAGGCTCATTTTATGTTCAGAAACGTGGAGGCGATGGCGCAGCTGCGTGATGCGCTTACGGACAAAATTCTCATATTCGGCTACCTGTAGCAAGCAGATACATCCTTTCCCATTTATACTATAATATGTAAATATTATAATATAAATCGCGGTAGAGCGTTCAGCATACAACAATCATCAAGGCGAGAGAAACGGTCATATTCAAGAGGCAATCCCCGTTCCAATCCCTGTTCAGGCTTAGGGGGTGCTTAGAAACAGAAAAAACTACATCTTGCCGTGTAGAACATGATGGTGTAAAATGAAAATAACGAGATGTTCCTTTCGTAAAGGCAGCAATACGGCATAATCAAAAGCTGCAGATGATGCAAAGACCTACAGCCGTGAGGTTTGCATCGAATGCCGTGAGAATACAATTCGTTGGAGGTGTGCATTATGCCAAAGCCAAAATGGAATCTGAACACCATTTACATATCTGAGCGACTGCAAGAGAGCCTGCGGCCTATTTCCCGCTGTGCCATGACAACTGTGGTCGCGCCTATGGGCTATGGAAAAACCACAGCGGTGAACTGGTATCTCGGCGAGCACGCCAAAGCGGAGACGCTGCATATCATCCGTATCAGCGTGTATTCCGACAACCTTGCGATTTTCTGGAAGAGCGTACAGGAGGCGTTTGCCCGCGCAGGGTTCACCTTCCTGCGGGAGTATCCCTGCCCGACGGACGCGGCAGGCGGCGGGCTGCTGGTGGACGATCTCTGCCATATGCTGGCGGGCGAATCCCCCTGTTACATCTTCATTGACGATTTTCATCTGCTGACGGACAAGCGTGCCCCCTTGTTCCTTTGTATGTTGGCAAATCGGCTGCCTGCCAATGTGCATGTGATCGTTGCAAGCCGTGACCGCTTTTTGCCCGCCGCGGAGGCGGTGCGGCTGGGGGGTAAGGTATATCAAATCGGCATGGAACAGCTGCGCCTCAACCATACGGAGCTTGCGGTTTATGCTCATCGCTGCGGGACAAAGCTTTCCGATGCGCAGGTGGAAAGCCTTCTCTATTCCAGCGAGGGCTGGTTCTCTGCCGTATATCTGAACCTGCGCACCCTCTCTGAGCACGGCGTACTGCCCAGCCGGAACTCCGATATCTACGCCACTTTTACCGCCGCTATGATCGATCCGCTGCCGGAAAAGCAGCGGGAGTTTTTGGCGGTAATGGGTCTTGCCGATGAGTTTACTGTCGAAATGGCGCAGTGCATCACAGGGGATGCGGATGCGGCGCAGATCCTTGCCATGCTGACCGAGCAGAACGCCTTTGTCACGCGTTTGCCGGATGGCGTGACCTATCGCTTCCATCACATGATGAAGGAATGTGCCGAGCGGAGCTTTCACGAGATGAAGGCGGAAACACAAAAGCTCTATTGGGAGCGTTTCGGGCTGTGGTATGAAAACCAACGGCAGTATCTTCACGCTATTGCCGCCTACCGAAAAAGCGAGGACTACCACGCGCTGCTGCGGGTCATTCGCAGCGACGCGGGTATTCTGCTGGCATCGCTGAAGCCGGAGGATGTGCTGGACGCATTGAACAAATGCCCCGCCGAGACATTGAAAGCCAATCCCTTTGCCATTTTGGTTCTGATGCGGCGGATGTTCACATGGCGGCAGATCCCGAAGATGCTGGAGCTGAAAGAACTGCTGCTGACAGCCATTGAGGAACACCCGGAATTGTCGGCGGAGGAGCGCGGCAACCTGCTGGGCGAATGCGACCTTATCCTGAGCTTTCTCTGCTATAATGACATCAGCGCCATGAGCCGCCTGCACCGCAGTGCCAGCAGGCAGATGTCCCGCCCCGCCATCAGCATCCAATCCGGCGGCGGCTGGACCTTTGGCTCGCCGTCCGTCCTGATGATGTTCTACCGCGCACCGGGAGAACTTGAGGGCGAGCTTGCCGAGATGGACGAGTGTATGCCCCATTACTACAAGGTCACGAACAACCACGGGCAGGGCGCTGAAACCATTATGCGCGCGGAGGCGCTGTTCTGCCAGGGGCATTTTACCGATGCGCACATCGAGCTGGAGCGCGCTTACGCACAGGTCAGGGACAACGGGCAAATCAACATGGCGCTATGCTGTGATTTCCTGTCGCGGCGGCTTTCTCTGCACACCGATGTGGAACAGCGCTATACTTTTGCGGAAAGATACGCAGAGCTGCTGCAATATCACGATGCAACGTGGATCAACATCTGGCGTGCCACCAGTGCCTATTATCATGCGCTGCGGGGTGAAGCAGAAAAGATCCCGGAGATTTTTTCGCAGCACAGGCTCTCTGCCGTCAATATGCTTGCGCCGGGCAAGCCTATGATGGAAATGATTGAAAATCAGGTGTATCTTGCCCAAGGCGCCTATGCCAAGGTGGTGGGACGCAGCGCGGAACTGCTGGCGGTGCGCGAGGCGATGCACTATGCGCTGGTGGCGCTGCATATCCGCATCCAGACGGCAGCGGCCTACGAGAAATTGGGCAAGACCGAGGAGGCCCGTGTATGGCTGCGGAAAGCGCTTGCCGACGCGGAACCGGACGGCTTTGTGATGCCGTTCGTGGAGAACTACGACTGCCTGCAGCCCATTCTTGCGCGCGAGATGAAGAACGAATTGACCGTGAAAATCACTGACCTTGGCGAAGCGGCAAAGGCACGAAACGCCGCAAGCGTGCGCCCGGCAGCATTTGATGTGCTGACAGCGCGGGAATTTGAAATTGTAGAACTGATGGTGCAGCGGCTCAGCAACCGTGAGATCGCCGAAAAGCTCTATCTCTCCGAGGGGAGCGTCAAGCAGTACGCGAACCAGATCTATTCAAAACTCCATATTGACGGCGATACCCGAACCAAGCGAAAGCAGCTTGCCGAGCTGCTTGGGCAAAAGCCCTAGCCTTTAGTTAATGGTTATCCCACCCGATCCACCGTACAATGTAGGTACGGTGGATCTTTATTTTTGCGGAAGGGAGGGCCTACACTTGAACCGAAGGTATCTCACAGCTGTCACGCCGCTGCCTGATTATATTCTGCAGGTCGATTTTGTGTCCGGAAGTCGGCTTTTGCTGGATATGAAGCCGTATCTGGATAAGATTCGGTTTCGCCCGCTTGCTGATGCGCGGGTGTGGAACAGCGCTGTGACCAACGGCATCTTTGTCCGCTTTGGCGATGTGGAGCTAAGCCATGACGAAATTTTGACCATGGCAGAGCAGGCATACGAATGAAAAAAGCAACGCAAAATAGAGAAATTTAAGGAGGAAAGACATGAACTGTATCCAAAAAATGCTGGCAGCTGCGCTCGGCTGCGTGCTGAGTGCGCTGCTTCTGACCGGCTGCGGAGAAAAAGAAGAGCCGGTCAACATAACGCTTGCAAACCACAGCGGTCACGGCATCACATCTATCAGCATCACGCCCTCGACCAGCGATGAATGGGACACGGAGCTTGTCGACGGTATCTTCCAGAGCGGAGAAATGATGGAAGTCAGCCTTGGTTCCTACAAGCCGTCTGAGCTTCCGGACTTCAACATTCTTGTCTACAACGAAGAAAGCTACGTCCTGTACGACAACGATGTTGACGAAGTGGATTTTACAATCCACGATGGCGACTATGTTGTATTCCTGTCTCCGGACGGCGACGACAGCATCGTGGTCTGCACATCGGAGGAATATGACAATCTGTACGCCGGCGATGGCGAGAACGCCCCGACAGGCTACACGGCCGAAGAGCTTGGGCAGACTGGCGGTATGTCAGGCTTCTCCGGCTGCTGGAAGCTTGAAAACGCGCCGTTCTATTTCGTCATCAACGACAACTATGAGTGGATTGCCGTCAACCTCTACGGCGAGCAGGTCGGCCCCGGCTATGTCGTGTCGGAAGATGACTGCATCATGCTCTGCATGGAGGACGACACAGAGCTTGTTTCCCTCTGGCAGACCGCTAACGGCGACCTGAGCGACGCCAACGGCAACACACTTACCGCCTCTGAGTACATTATGCTCCTGCCGACACCGGATGACGAGCTGAACCAGACCGCCTGCTTTCCCGGTAGCTTTACCAATGTATCCATCAAGTATCCAATCCAGATGGAAGCACACGAACACCCGAATGTTGACAATTCGCTGAGCTTCAACGCAGTCATGGAAGACGGAACGGATGACTACTATTCCAATATTGTGATTGCCTTCCAGCCTATCTCCGGCTATGATTCCTATATGGAAAAGGGCGCTGCCAGCGCGAAGCCCTACATGGTCAAGATGCTCGACGACTTTATGAAGGGTATGTACGGCGACAAGCTCATCCAATCCTTCGGCTCGGATTTCAAGGATAACGGCGACTACTACAGTCTGACCGGTTATATGTGGCTCGACGGATACATCTTCTCCGACGGTCCGTCTCAGCCTGTGCGCGGCTGTATGGAGGTTCGCTACTACGGTCCGACCGGCTACGCGCTTGTCGCAACGACCATCGCGCTCGAGGGTCGAATCCACAACTACTTTGAGATTTGCAACAACATGCTCGAAACCATCTCCTACACCGCCGGATGGAGCACCGCGCCCAAGCCCGTACCCACTCAGGCAACCTATTCCGTCGATACCGGCGACTACGGCACGCCATACTACTGGTATGATGAAGACGGCGACGTGTGGTACTGGAACGGCTATGAAAACGAGTTCATCTCCTACGGCTCGGACGGCTATATTGACGACGATTCTGGCGAATACATGGAATCCAACGATGCCGGCTGGGATTACTCGGATGAGTACTACGACGACTACGATCCGTGGTCTGACCCCGGTGACGGCTGGGACGATTACTCTTACGATGACGAAGGTTGGGGCGACTACTTTGATGAGTAAGATACAGGCTCTGAACGTGCGCTGCCGGTGCCGCGCAATGTCACTTTATTACCTGATGGAGTGACCGGAAGGAGGCGTATCATGAAAGAACGGTGGAAGAACACCGCATTCTTTGCGCAGGTGATGGTGCTTTGCCTGTGCCTTGCCGCCTGCGGCAATTCCGATGATGTGGCGGGGGATGATTGGCGCACAACCGGTATGGTGGTCGACAGCGGAACCATCACCCATGACGGCGACAGTGTGGATGTTCTGGTCACAGTGAGCGAGAGCAGCGCAGCCTTCTACCGGGACATCCCGGAGCAGGTGCTGTTCGACAGTGTCGCCTTCCCCATGGACATTCCCGATGCGGAGCAGGCATTTCACAGCATCTCCTTTGACGATCTGGACGGCGACGGCGAGAGCGATGTATGGGTGAGCTTTCTTCACGAAAACGGGGATGCAACGGATCTGATCTGGATCTGGGACCCGGAGGAGCGCTATGTCTATCGGGAGGATCTGTCCGCGGTTCCGGCTGACGAGGGCAATCCAAGCGATTATGCAGGACTTTGGGAGTACCCGGACGAAAATCTTTGGCTGCGCATCTATGAGGATGCGACATGGGAATTTGTAAATGATCAGGAAGATGTTATTGAGTACGGCACACTGTGGGCGGACGAAAACGGTGTGACGCTGCACTTTGACGGCAGCGGCGATACCCTGCAGCTGGATCGCAGCGTCAGCGGCGATCTCATCAACAGCGTGAACGGCGATATGCTTTTCCCGGCGGAGAGTAACCGGCAAGGCAGAATAGGAGACGAATATGGAAGAGAAGAATAAAAACCTGACGGATGAACAGCTTTCGCAGCAGCTGCGTAAGAGTAAAGGCGGTAAATGGGGCGGAATGCTCCTTTCGCTGCTGGGCGGCATGCTCGTCTTTGCGGGTATCGTGCAGGGCGGCAATCTTATACTGATCATTGCGGGCGTTGTGATCCTCGCGCTGGGGCAGACGGCAAGGGGAAAATCCAGGGAGCAGGCCGGCCACCAGACCTTCGATGCCCTGGCACCGGATATTGTAAGCACAGTTTTTGAAAACATACAGATGGATCCCGCCCCGCACATATTGGATGCGAAGGATACAAACATCCCTCTGCCCGGCCACACCTATTGCAGCGGCAGCGGGTATATCCGCGGAACCTATCAGGGGCTGACCACCGAATTGTGTACCGTCAGGCTGACGGAGGTGAACGAGTTTCAGCGCGAGGAAACCGGTCAGTGGGAGAAAAACGAGCGCGAGGTCTATACCGGGCAGTGGATGCTGTGCGAACTGAACCGGGAATTTCCGACCTGGCTGACCATCTGGCCAAGAGAACGGATGGATAAGCTGTTCGGCAGCAAAACCATCCGGACAGGAAACGAAACCTTCGATAAGCGTTTTAATGTAAGCAGCGATGATGAGGCTGCAGCCCTGCACATTCTGACGCCAGACTGCGAAGAGAAAATTCTGGCGCTGACGGATTCCTCTTTCGGTAAGCTTGCCATAAATCTCAACAGTGACGGCAGACTGTATCTTGCGGTTCACAGCGGGCACGCCTTTTTTGACATCGGCAAGGGCCGTGAGGATCCGGCACAGCTGCGCCAGCGCTTTACCTGTGAGCTGACGTGGTTTACGAATATGATCGATGTGTTCCGCGGCGCGTAAAGGAGGTGGGCAATATGCCGCTTTGGCTTGCTGTGGTGCTGTTGGCATCGGCGGTTATCGGCATCGTGCTGTGCCGTAAATATCTGCGCCGAAACAAAACCGCGCGCATTCTCGGTATCAGTATCTGTGTGCTGCTGGCGTTGGCCTGCATCCTGTATATCGGTCTGACCCTTCTCTTTGTGGATGCGGTGCAAAACCAGCCGCCTGCATTGTGACAGGAAAGGCACCGGCAGGGGGGTGAAGGAGGTCGTATGAAAAAGAATCGAATCCTCATTATCAGTATCGTTCTTGCGATAGCGTTTGTGGCGTGTCCCATAGAATCTACGCGGAATATCACGGCGGGAATCGGTTTCATTCTCGGGGCTGTGTCGGTGGTATGGCTCGGAGTGCGCCAGCGGAAAGGCGCACGGCAGGAATACGAGGATACTGTGCGGCGGTACACAGGCACCACGATGATGAAGGTGGTATGGATCGAGGAATCGGTCAATGAAAGGTGGGAGCAGCAAGAGGACGGCAGCGAACAGCTGCGCCGGGAGACAGTCTATCTTCCAACCTATGAGTACACCGTGAACGGCAAAACCTATCGGTACGCAAGCCGTCAGACCGTTTCCGGCAAGCGGGAACTGGGACGGCAGGTGGTCGGTTATTACGATCCCACTCGGCCCGACCGTATTACCGAAAACAAGCCGCGAAAGCCTGTTTTGGGTGGGATGTGCTTCTTTATGTTTGCTGCATTTCTGTTCTGGTTCGGTATCATGTCCTTTGCCGGTATGCTTTCCATTTCCTGATACTGCGTACCCATGCCGGGTCGCAACAGGCGCATTTCAGCCCCAAAAAACTTGTATGCACAGCGTGTGCTGCAACAAAGCAGGATAAATCCAAAATTTTTAAGTTTCATTGAAAAAGCTCAAAGTTTGGAGGTTCGCAGGTTGGGCAAAAATTATGGCAGTATTGCCCTAAATAAAAAACGCAAAAAGGTCCGACAGCCGTTATGGATGCCGGACCAAAAACAATCTATAATTGTCTTTATACACGTTTTTTCATCAAGTTTTCCTCCGTTTGGTAACAGTGGAAGGACGGGGAAAATGCCATACTATAATAGTTAAATTATACCATCCGAAGGGGAAAAGTAAATCGTCCCGAAGTATGAGATCTCGTCGTTTTGAAGAGCTCCAAGCGGCACTTTTCTTTTCGAATCTTCGATATATTTTATCAAAAAGTTCTTGACAATTCGAGCATTTCACCCCATAATTTAAATAATCATTGTGGTGTTGTCAGCTGACAGCAAAGGACGAAGGAGACAAGATGAAAAAGCAAATCGTAAGCAGCCTGCTTGCCCTGTGTATGCTGCTGTGCCTTATGCCAACAGCGGCTTTTGCGGAGGAAAGCACGGAAACCCCGCCCGTTTGCAGCTGTGAAACAGCCTGCACGGCGGAAAGCAGAAACGCAGAGTGCCCCGTTTGCGGCGCGGAGGGCGCTTTGCCGGAGAACTGTGCAGAGTGCGCCCAGCCCGCAGACGATGCGGCAGTGCAGCCGGTGCCGGAAGTGTCCGACCCCCAGCCGGAGACAGCCTTGACGGCGTTGATTGGCGGGAACGAGACGGTAAAAGATGTCAGCACCGTGGATGAGCTGAATGCGGCGATTGCTGATGTTAATTTCGACACCGTCAAGCTGGCGGCGGACATTAACATCAGCACTTCCCTGACCGTCAAACGCCCTGTCACGCTGGACCTGAACGGTCATGTGCTCAAATATGTGAGTGCAAACAATGGCAGCGTGATTGTGGTCGAGGGCGGTGGCAATCTGACGCTGACCGACAGCAACACCACCGCCGAGCACAAATTCATGCCGAATGGCAAACTGTGGGTGCTGGACGATGCAAGCGGCACAGAGGCCGTCACCGGCGGCGTCATCACCGGCGGCACGGGAACGGACATCTCAACGTTCGGCGGAACGACGTGGTATTGCGGCGGCGGCGCGCTGATTAAAAACGGCGGCAGCCTGACCATGAGGGGCGGCAATATTATCGGCTGCTCCGCGGAGTGCGGCGGCGGTGTATGTATTGATTCGGAACAGGGTCAGTTCTCTATGTCTGGCGGCAGCATCGCCGGATGCGTCGCCTCCGACATCGGCGGCGGTGTTTTTGCTTCCGGCACGTTCAAAATGTCAGGTCAGGCGGTCATTCGCAGCTGCACCGCCGAAAGCGCGACCCAATATGTTTGCGGCGGAGGCGTATATGTCAACGTCAGCAGCAGCTTTGAAATGTCTGATACGGCAATAATCGAAGGCTGTCAGGCAATCTCCACCTCTTCCAATTCTTCCAACGGCGGCGGCGTATATGTCAGCAGCAGCAGCAGCTTTGTGATGTCTAATGAGGCAAAAATCGAAGGCTGTCAGGCAATCTCCAACTCTTCCAACGGCGGGGGCGTCCATCTCGCAAACAATACGAAGTTCACCCTGTCGGGCAGCGCCGTGATTCAAAATTGCACGGCAACAAATTCCGCCAACTCCGGCGAAGCCTACGGCGGCGGCGTAAGCGCCGCTTGTGTGAAGGAGATCACCTTGGCGGACAGTGCGCGCATTGTCGGCTGTGCTGCGGCAAACGGAAGCGGACTATACATCACCGGCTCTCAGGTACCTGGCTATGGGAAACTTTTCGCCAACGGCGGCTCGGTTGACGGCGACGTCGTGCTGGGAGATACAGAAGACGGTCCCAGTACCATTACAGGCTCCGGCGGGACTGTGTTCAATGGCAAAGTGACCGTTACCCCCGGCAGCACCATCGAAAGCGGCAAATTCAACGGCGAGGTCATCAACAACGGAACCATCACCGGCGGTGTCTTTAACAACACAGTCTCCGGCAGCGGTACCATCAACGGCGGCACATTTAACACCCCGATGACCGGCAGCGGCACGAAGAACGACCCCTATCAGATCAGCACCGCCGCCCAGTTAAAGCGGTTCCGGGATATTGTCAATGGCTCCAACGGCCAGACGCCGAACCATGGCGCGTGCGCTGTGCTGACGAACGACATCGTCCTCAACGACGGCACCTTTGCCGAGGACGGCAGCTACACCCCCGGCCCCAGCGGCAAGACCGCTGAGGAATGGACGCCCATCGGCAAGTATACGAACGACAACGATAATACCCCCTATACCGGCACCTTTGACGGACAGGGGCATACCATTAAGGGTCTGTATGTCAATTCGGCGTCCGACACCTGCGTCGGCCTGTTTGGCTATCTGGAGGGCGCTGCCGTCCGGAACCTGACGGTAGATGGCTATGTACAGGGTCGCAATGCTGCCGGCGGCATTGTGGGCTACGCTTCAAATGCTGCGATTGAAAATTGCAGCAACCATTGCAGCGTTACTGGCAGCAGTACCAGCAAGATTGGCGGTATTGCTGGCCTTAACGTCGACGGTGCGAAAATCATCGACTGCTATAATGTTGGTACAATTCGTAACAGCAATGTTTTCGAAGCTTGCGGCGGCATTGTGTGGGGTAACGCTGGCACAGTCTCTAATTGCTACAATGTTGGAACTATCTCTGGCAACGTTTATGATGGCGAAATCGTTGGCAATAATACTGGCACTGTAGAAAACTGCTACTATCTTGCCGGTACGAACCTGAACGCAGTTGGCCAAAGCGATAGTAATGGCAACATTACAAAAACAGAGTCCAAAACCGCCGCAGAATTTGCCGACGGCACGGTGCTGGCACTGCTCAAGGCTGACCGCGACAATTCTCCATGGGACAGCTGCCAGTATGTGGCTGCGGCAAAAATGACCCTGCCCGTGTTCAAGGGACAGGGCGATGCCCATGACCACACTTGGAGTGCGTGGACATCGAACGGCGACGGCACCCACAGCCGCCGCTGCACCTGCAACGCCGTGGAGACGGTCAACTGCTCCGGCGGCAAGGCGACCTGCAAGGATAAGGCTATTTGTGAAATTTGCGGAGACAGCTACGGCAGCCCTGACCCGAACAACCACGCCCACCTGAAACACATTGACGCAAAGGCCGCTAATGTTGCCGAAGAAGGCAACATTGCGTATTGGTACTGCGGCGACTGCAACAAGTATTTTTCCGATGCTGCGGCAACCAAGGAAATCACCAAGGCGGCCACCGTGACGGCAAAGCTGCCCCCGAAAATCACAGCCGGGGATGGTGCAGCGGTCACGCAGGGCGAGAAAAAGGAGCTGACCTTCACTTCTGATGCATCCTTTGCCGACTTCCTTCGTGTAGAGCTTGATGGCACTGCGCTGGAAGAAAAGAACTATACAAAGAGAGAGGGCAGCACCATCATCACGCTGAACCGTGATTTTGTTGCCACGCTTTCCGTGGGTGATCATACGCTTGCGATCGTTTCTAAAAGCGGTACGGCTACGGCTAAGTTCACCGTCAAGGCAAAGCCGGCTGAAACGGCAACCACGCAGCCCACTGTGACCCCGCAGCCGACGGCGCAGCCCCAGCCGACGGTGCAGCCTGTTTCCCCGATTCCGCGCACCGGCGACGCCGCCAATCCCGCTTTGTGGTTTGCGCTGCTGATTGTCAGCGGCTCCGCACTGGCGGCAATTTTCGTACTGCGCAGGAAAGCCAATCGCAAGTAAACAAAATGGGTATCGGCCTATATCAGCGCACGGAAACCATGTCCATAGGATTCACACGCACACCATTCTGCATAACCTCAAAATGCAGGTGGAAACCTGTGCTGTCGCCGGTATTGCCGACATAGCCTATAACCTGCCCTGCCGTTACCGCTTCCCCTGCGGCAACGGCAGTTTGCGTCATGTGGGCGTACCGCGTGGACAACCCCGCACCGTTTCGCGCGTGAGGTATTGGCGTTTCAGCGCCTGCATTTTGTCACGGTAGGAATCGGGAATTTTGACCTCTCGCTGATCCGGCGCCTTTTGCCGAAAGCGCTGACGCTTTTCCTGCAAAATCGGAAGTTATAAAGGAGAAACACTATGGGATTATTTGGTAAAAGCAAAAAAGAGCGAGAAAAAGAGTATATGAACAGATTAGATGTTCCATTATGTTTAAAAGAAGACTTTGAATTGATTATTGATGATGTATTTACAATTATGGGGGTTGGAACAGTTGCCACAGGAAACATATCAACAGGAATGTGTAGAGAAGGAGAAAATGCGTGTGTTTATAAAACAAATGGAGGTGTATTAGAGACTATAATTACTACCATCGATATACATACAAAAGAACGAAAATCAAATGGTTGTGGATATAAAACAGAACATGTTGGACTTGGGTTAAGAGGAGTTTCTAAGGAACAATTAGAAAAAGGAGATAGAGTGATTGTAAAGAATGCCAATATGTATGGAATGTAATTACAAATTCAAGTTTGCAGAATCAAGAAAACTGGAATTTGAGGTGATGAAACTATGACAGAAATACAAATTGCATGGTTAGAATTGATGACAGTTGGAGGTCTTGGTGTAATATTGGTTTTACTAGGAGTTACTTTCAATATCATTGTAAAAAGACAGAATCAATTGTGTACAAAGCAGACAGACGGTATTGTTAAACAATATGGGTTTCCGGGAAATGGAAGGGTGTATCCAATCGTGGAGTACTTTGTGAATGGAACTTGTTATAAAACAAAGAAAATATTTTGTGGAATTAAAACAACGCAAATATCTGGAGTACCCGTACCGGTGAAATCAGAAGTCTATGAAGATGAAAAAGGCTGGCTACATGTAAAAACTGGATCCATTGCAAATTTGCGTCAACTTGCAGAGCAGTTGTGGCCTATCAACAGTAAGATGACAGTTTATTATAATCCAAACAATCCTAAAAAGTGCTATGTTGATAGACCAATTTCAAAAAGTTTTACTTCCATGATGTTTATCATAATGGGAATAGTAACGATACTCTTGAGTGTATTGGTATTCTTTTTGATGCAGCTATAAATTACAAAAGATAATTGGTAATCAGACAAAATTCAAGTTTGTAGAATTATAAAGGAATAATATTATTTTAAATGAGCTGTTCGGATTAAATGCGTTGCCCTCTAACGGGTCAAGGATGAACCATGATACAATCAAACTTGAGTATGGTATTAAACATCAAAATATTCGTAATTTCCTTTTAGTTAAGAAACAAATATAGTAAGAGCAAAATATCGCTCTTTTTTCATTCAAAAATAAGTTATACTAGAAACAGAGGTGATATCCATGATTAACAATAAAGAGAAAAAAATGATTCAAAGATATTGTATATATCCAAAGATTGCAGTGGTTGCACTCATCTTTTCATTTGTACAATGTGCATTAATAGTACCATTAGAGATGATAGATGATTTAGTATTCCAAAACAAAGGTTTTCAGCCTACAGGGATGTTTACTGCATTAGGATTTGTCATTATATATGTTATTATATTCTGTTTCTGTGCACTTGCCCCTAAGTTTGGAATGAACGGTAAGAAATGGAAATCTCTTATAGGTAGATTAAATGTGAAACAGTCAGAAACAGATTATTCTAAAGAGGTATCTGCTGCTTTGGCGTCACAAGCTGTTGGTCGATTCCTTAAAGAAAGTGATAATGATACTGCAAAGAATATAGGAAGTGCTATGCAGGTGGCTGGTGCAGTAAGTACAGTCTCTACATCTATAGATATGTTATCTGAAGCAGGAAGTAATGCCGAGAACATGGCACATGCTTATAGAATCCCTATTCCTGATATAAAAAAACAACTCATTGCCTTTGCAGTTATCCCAATACTTATTGTAGTCGGTACTTATATACCTCAATATATAAAAGGAAAGCAGGCAATGGATCAAAGAATTGCAGCTTCTGCAAAACAAGTAGAAATAGTAAAAAAGGCATTAGAACCTGTATGTGTAAGAGTACATGCAGACAATCCAAATGAATCACGTAGTAGATCAAGTTATACTGTTATGGGATATTTAAGAGATTCAGGTGCTACTGATTGTTATGTTCATGTTCAAGTCAATAATAGTGGTACTATCATCAATATCTCATATGTAGAAGGTGTGGATATTAATAAGAGTTTAGAAGAGAATTTAATGCAGACAGAAAAAGATTTTGCGACATTACAAAAGTCTTTTGAGAATTTAAATGTATCCGTATCTAATCCTGAGATATTATCTTATCAGGCTATTCCACAACAATTTAAAGATGAATTTCTAAATGGGACATTTTATAAGAGTTTCCGTTTCTATGATCAGGATGCGCCTATCAGTTTGTCTTGTTCATTTGATACAGAGACAGAAGATCAGTTTGATGAATATACAAGACCTAAAATTCATTTCTTCTTAGGATCAAAATAGACACCTTATGAATAATAAATTTGATGAACAAAATGATACAGTCAAATTTCAGTTGTTAAACTTATTAATATTTTATCACAGGCACACCTGAAATTCTATTTAAATTCATTTGCTTTGAGGATGCAGAATGATTTAAATATCCCAACATAGGCATACTTCTTATTGGACACGGAATCTTTCTTGTAAGAAAATTGGCAGTTGTATATAATAGTTACAGACCACAGAAAAAGTGGAATAAGCAGAGGAAAATGGATGATTATGAATTACGAAGGTATTTTAGAGTTTAAAGGAACATGGAGAAGGTATCAGGCAAGGGTTTTGGAACACGCAGACAGGTACATGGCAGATGGAAAAATACATATTGTAGCGGCACCCGGATCCGGGAAAACGACATTGGGAATTGAACTGATCCGCAGGATGAACGGAAAAGCACTGATTTTGGCACCATCCATTACGATCCGGGAGCAGTGGATCGCAAGGATTGAGGAAGCTTTTTTATGTGAGGGCATACAGGGGGAAGATTATCTTTCACAGAATTTAAAACAGCCAAAGGCGATCACGGTTGCAACCTATCAGGCATTACACAGTGCCATGACAAGATTTCAGGGAATACAGGAAGATGCAGGTGAGGATAGTGGCACAGGCACAGACGAGTGCCCGGCGAAAACAGAGACAAAGGAAGTAGATTACAGCGGTTTTGATCTGGTTGGGACGATGAAAGAGGCTGGGATCGAAGTACTCTGTCTGGATGAATGCCACCACTTGCGAAGTGAATGGTGGAAAGCATTAGAAGAATTCAAAAAACAGGTGAATAACCTTAAAATCATCGCTTTGACAGCAACACCACCATATGATTCCACACCGGCTATGTGGACGCGGTACATGAATATGTGTGGAGAGATCGATGAAGAGATTACGATACCGGAGCTCGTAAAAGAGGGAAGCCTCTGTCCGCATCAGGATTATGTTTACTTCAACTATCCAACAAAAGAAGAAGAGAAGGAAGTCAGACGTTTTGAAGAACGCAGTAAAGCAATGACAGAAAAAATCATGCGGGATACTCAGTTCCTTACGTACGTAAGAAGCCATAAGGGGTTCAGTGGACAGCTCTCAGATGATCTGCTTCTGGATAATCCGGCATATCTGGCATCACTGTTGATTTATTTACAGAGCAAAAATATTGCAATTCCGTCCAGATTACAGAGGCTTTTGGGGGCAAAAAAATTACCGGACATGAATGTGCAATGGATGGAGCGTCTGTTACAGGGATTCTTGTATGATGATGTGGATTCATACCTGTGTGACAAGACATATCGTGAATTGCTAATTGCTGATTTAAAATCCGACGGTCTGATAGAAAAGAAAAAAGTCGTCATGACGAAAAGTGCGGCAGTGGAAAAAATGCTCACAAATTCCCTTGGAAAATGTAACAGCATCCGTGATATTGTGTTCCATGAATATGAGGCATCCGGTCAGGATTTGAGGCTGCTTGTTTTGACAGATTACATCCGGAAAGAATATGAAAAAGCAATTGGAAATACAGAATATGATGTTAACTCACTTGGAGTGCTTCCGTTTTTTGAGATGCTCCGTCGTGACAATGAAAAGAAAAACGAACAAATCCGTTTTGGGGTGCTTTGTGGAACGATTGTGATCATTCCGGCAGAGGCAAGAGAAGCATTAGAGCAGGCGATCGGAATGAGCGGAAAAGTTACATTCAGCAGGATCGGAAATCTTTCTGAAACAGATTATCTTAAAGTGACAGCGGTTGGAAATGCACATTTTCTCACAGGGGCGGTAACAGATATTTTCTCAAAAGGCTATATGCAGGTGCTGATCGGTACAAAATCGCTGTTAGGGGAAGGATGGGATTCTCCTTGTATCAATTCCCTGATCCTTGCAAGCTTTGTAGGCTCATTTATGTTAAGCAACCAGATGAGAGGGCGTGCCATCCGTGTGATGAAAGAACATCCGGAAAAAACAAGTAACATCTGGCATTTAGTCTGTTTAAGACCGTGGAACGAAGTGCTAAAGGCAGATGACAATCAGATCAGTGAAGATTACAGTATGCTGGAGCGAAGGATGGAACATTTTCTCGGTCTGCATTATACAGAAAATACGATTGAAAATGGAATGAAACGGTTGTCAGTTATTAAAACGCCATTTAATAAAACGAATATTGACAGGATTAACAGACAAATGCTGAAAATGTCGGGGCAGCGCGATACGTTAAAAGAACGTTGGAACAGTGCACTTGCAGTCTATGACAAAATGGATATTGTGGATGAGACAGAAGTAAAAGACAAATTTGTCACAAGTGTTGTTTTCTGGGATGCGATTCTTACAATGATCCTGTCAGGAATTCTGTGTCTGATCGGGGCAATTGGGGCAGGTATTGTTGCTGCAGCGTCCCAAAATGGTATCCTGGCCGGAACCTGTTACTTCTTCATTGCTGCCGGACTGGCTGGAATTATGATACGTTTCCCGAAAATTTTCATGTTGGGAAGTCCGCTAAAAAGATTAAAGGCATTTGGAAATGGAATCCGCAAAGCATTAGAGGAGCAACAGCTTCTGGAAGAAACACACTGTAAAGTTGAGACAGAATCAAACGGACCGGATAACCATATTATTTATCTGTCCGGTGGAAGCGGCAGGGATAAAGCGTTGTTCGCACAGTGTGTCAATGAATTTTTTGATGTGATCGACAACCAGCGTTACATACTTGTGAAAAAGAAGGGACACAAAGGACTGAATGGTTTCTATGCCATTCCAAATTGTTTTTCGAAAAAGAAGGAGGATGCGGAACGTTTTGCAAAATGCATGCATCCGTATATCGGAAATTATGACTGTGTGTATACAAGAAATGAAAAAGGAAGGGAACTTCTGTTAGAAGGCAGGGTGAAGGCACTTGCCAATCGGGAGGAGCGGTGCATTTCCCACAAAAAAGTAAAAGGGGCGTTAGAGTAGAAAACATATTGACAACGAAATATAAAAAATTTGTAGAATTCAAAATTTAATATGAAATGTGAGATAGAGCGTATGGAAATAAACTATACGTTCTATTTTTTTGCCTTTTTGAGAAAAATGATTAAAAAACTATTGACATTTTGTTACTGGCAAAACCGCAAAATCAATCCTCATTT
>ENA-OPDA01000594-OPDA01000594.1-human-gut-metagenome-genome-assembly--contig:-NODE-594-length-26423-cov-5.181129_pt1 | contig 26423 bp, 18 predicted proteins | sample MGYA00241253_ERZ501486 | MGnify/ENA primary metagenome ERZ501486 (study PRJEB25962, sample SAMEA2042510) | human gut metagenome | biome: human gut; feature: human-associated habitat; material: faeces... | reverse complement strand
GCATGTTCTGGAAATAACGTCCATCTGCTGTTCTCTTGTTAAGTCGATGAACTTAACTGCATATCCAGATACACGGATTGTGAAGTTTGCATATTCTTCTTTTTCTGGGTGTTCCATAGCGTCGATTAGCTTATCCTTACCAAATACATTAACATTTAGGTGATGAGCACCCTGATCGAAGTAACCGTCCATAACCTGAACTAGGTTATTAACTCTTTCATCTTCTGAGTGACCTAGAGCGTCTGGGTTGATTGTCTGAGTATTTGAAATACCATCTAGTGCCCAGTGATATGGTAGCTTAGCAACTGAGTTTAGAGAAGCTAGTAGACCGTTCTGTTCTGCACCGTAGCTTGGGTTAGCACCAGGTGATAGTGGTTCGCCGGCCTTACGACCGTTAGGCATAGTACCTGTAGCCTTACCATAAACAACGTTAGATGTGATTGTTAGGATAGATGTTGTAGCTTCAGAATCACGGTATGTGTGACGCTTCTTAATCATATCTAGGAATGTCTTTAGTAGCCATAGAGCGATTTCGTCAGCTCTGTCATCATCGTTACCATACTTAGGGAAGTCGCCTTCTGTTTCGAAGTCAACGATGATACCGTCTTCATCACGGATTGGCTTAACTGTTGCGTACTTAATAGCACTTAGTGAGTCAACAACATGTGAGAAACCTGCAATACCTGTAGCAAATGTACGACGAACATCAGTATCAATAAGAGCCATTTCAGCTGCTTCATAATAATACTTATCGTGCATATACTGGATTAGGTTTAGTGTATTTACATATAGACCAGCTAGCCAGTCCATCATTGTTGTATACTTATCAATAACCTTATCATATTCTAGAGTGTCACCTTCGTATGGCTTGTAAGCAGGACCAACCTGTTCACGAGTCTTAACATCAACACCACCGTTTAGTGCGTATAGAAGACACTTAGCTAGGTTAGCTCTAGCACCGAAGAACTGCATTTCCTTACCTGTCTGAGTAGCAGATACACAGCAGCAGATGCTGTAGTCATCGCCCCATACCGGACGCATAACATCATCGTTCTCGTACTGGATGGAACTTGTTGTAACAGAGATGTCTGCTGCATATTTCTTGAAGTTCTCAGGCAGTCTTGAAGAATAGAGAACAGTAAGGTTCGGCTCCGGAGCCGGTCCCATATCCTCAAGTGTATGAAGGAAACGGTAGTCGTTCTTTGTTACCATGGAACGTCCGTCCTGTCCCATACCTGCTACTTCCAGAGTTGCCCATACCGGGTCACCGGAGAAGAGCTGATTGTAAGACGGGATACGGGCAAATTTAACCATACGGAATTTCATTACCATGTGGTCAACAAGCTCCTGTGCCTCTTTCTCTGTAAGGGTTCCGTTCTCAAGGTCTCTCTCAATATAGATATCAAGGAATGTGGAGATACGTCCAACACTCATTGCAGCTCCGTTCTGAGTCTTGATCGCTGCAAGATATCCAAAGTACAGCCACTGGAATGCTTCTTTTGCGTTCTTAGCCGGCTGGGAAATATCAAAGCCATAGATCTGAGCCATTTCTTTCATCTTCTTCAGAGCGCGGATCTGGTCTGCGATCTCCTCACGAAGCTGGAAATCATAACGTCTCATACCCTGACGATCGCATGCTGCGAAGTCTTTCTCTTTACCTGCGATCAGGAAGTCGATTCCGTAAAGAGCTACTCGTCTGTAATCACCTACGATACGTCCACGTCCGTAAGTATCCGGAAGTCCTGTAAGGATCTTATTGTGACGTGCTCTCTTCATCTCTGGTGTGTAGATGTCGAATACACCCTGGTTGTGTGTCTTGAACTCGTAGTTATTGAAGATGTCTTTGATCTTGTCGCTTACGTGGTATCCGTAAGTCTCGCATGCCTGCTCTGCCATCTTGATTCCGCCGTATGGCATGAAAGCACGTTTCAGAGGTTTGTCTGTCTGAAGACCTACAACCTGCTCGAGATCTTTCATATCTTCGTCAATGTATCCAGGTCCATATGCTGTGATACCTGTAACTACCTCTGTCTCCATATCGAGAACGCCGCCTTTTGCACGTTCCTCTTTCTGAAGCTGCTGAAGTTTACCCCAGAGTTTATCTGTAGCCTCTGTAGGTCCTTCCAGGAAGGAAGCATCTCCGTCGTATGGTGTGTAGTTCATGCTGATGAAGTTACGAACGTCGATCTTCTCTTTCCAACGATCGCCTTTGAATCCGTTCCACTGCTCGAAATTAACTTTTGCCAATTTGCTGCACATCCTTTCTTTGTTCTGTTTCAATGATTATTCGTTCACTGCCCGCGCAGTTAGTAATATATAACATTTCTCATGACGACCATAAGATACCAGATTCAGATTTTAAAGTCAACAGATTGGATGTATGTTTTTTATAATATACAAGGGATTGTACTATTGATAAAATTAATGATAAAATTGTACTAGATATTGTACATTGTGGGCGCGTCTGGAGACGCACTTCGCAGTGGGTTTTGCCCTGCCCGGGCGGGGCGCTTTCGCTGCGGGCTTTTTTGCGAGGAGGGGAAGCATTCATAGTTGCGAAGGCCATTTTCCCTCCTCGCGCTCCTCCCCTCCGGCCACGCAGTTTTGTTGTACGTTGTGGGGATGTGTGTATGTACTGGTGGGGCGATGGATGCTGCGGTATCGGATATAAAACGCTGTGCCGATTTATTCCTATTCTCCACAACTTTTTACAGTCAATCACTTACTCCCCTCAAACCACAAGGAAACTCAGCCTTTCCTCCACGCCGTCCAGCGCAGCGCTGACGGCTCATCCAACTCCCGGGAAACCACTCAGCCTCACACTCTAAACCGAACTCCCACCCCGCCACTCTATCCTCACGCCCTGAACCTCACTGCCCGGACAGCCACCAGCACTTCCCGGCTTGAAAAACCAGCTGGCAAGGCGTCCGTCCAACAACTCCGCATACCAGACAGCATCCCCGGCACGGGCGTACGTTCACCCCCACCACCCTCTTCCCACGAAAAAAAAAATCTGCTATAATACAACCACGCAAACCAATTACATTCAAAATCCAAAGAAAGACAAGGTAAACCATAAATGAAATTCTCACCCAACATCAAAATCCCCGACTCCCTCAAACGAGTCCTCAAAAGAGAATCCACCCCGGATCCTCTCCGCGAACCCAAACGCCCCATCAGGCGCAACCCCAAGGACAACATCCCATTAAACTTCCGCGAGCGCAGCAACGCCCGCCTGAGCCTCATAGCCTCCATCGTTGTCCTGGCTATTCTGGTCCTCTTCTTCAACCAGCTGGACTACCGCCTCATCCGTAAACCAGCCATAGATGCCCGCAAAAAAGCCACCATTTCAAAAGAAAAACAGGAAACCACCACTACCACCGGTGAAACCACCACAGCCTCTGTCATCGCAGTAGGCGACAACCTCTACCACCAGAGCCTCATAGACGCAGGCGCATCCTCTGACGGTAACTGGAACTACGACAAAATCTACACCCACATCCAGGACGCCATCAAAGACGCAGACATCAAAATGATCGACCAGGAAACCGTCTTCACAACCGACCATGACAGCGTAAGCTCCTACCCCTCCTTCGCAACCCCGACCGAAGTAGGAGACGCCATCATAAAAGCCGGATTCAACGTAGTGGAATCCGCCAACAATCACATTGATGATTTCGGCGAAGGTTTTCTCACCGACACATTGAATTTCTGGAAAACCACCTATCCGGATGTCACACTTCTTGGAATCCACGACTCACAGGAAGATGCAGACACCGTCAAGATCCGCGAAGTAAACGGTATCAAAATTGCATTTCTGGATTATACCTACGGAACAAACGTAGGAGGCATTGAAGGAAAAGACTACATGATCGACATGATCCGTAAGGACAAGATCACAACCATGATCCAGAAAGCCAAACAGCAGGCCGACTGCATCATCTTCGTGGCTCACTGGGGCACTGAAGACGAAACCATGCCAAATGAATACGAAAAGCAATGGGCAGCCTACCTCATGGAACAGGGTGTAAATGTCATTATCGGAGGACATCCTCACGTACTTCAGCCATACGGCCGTCTCACCGATGATAAAGGCAATGAAACCGTAGTCTTCTACTCTCTGGGAAATTTTGTATCCACCCAGCAGAAACTGGAAGAGCTCCTTGGCGGAATGGCAAAATTCACCATCCAGAAAACAGTAAAAGATGGAAAAACTTCAATTGAAATCCTGACTCCAACCGTAGAACCTCTGGTCATGCACTATAACAGTGATGCCGGAGAATTTGGGCCATATATGCTTTCCGACTATACGGAAGAACTGGCATCTCAGAACGGTGTCCAGAAATACATTGGTTCCGGTGTATTCACTCTCGACAACCTGAAAAAGAAATTCAATGAGATCATGTCCATGAATGTTACCCCATCCACAGGAACCAATCTTCTGGACGTAACCATTAATACAGACCTGAACATAATCGATGCTTCCGGAAATATCGTAGAAGATACGGATTCCATCACAGCAGAGCAATATTATGCAGACAAAGGAATCGACATCAATTCCGAAAACTTCAATTCTGCTGATAACGGTTCCGGCAGCACAGACGACTCCTCAGATGATGGTTCTGATGATGATTCCGGTTCCTATGACGACAGTTCCTACGACGACGGCTCTTACGATGACAGTTACGACGAAAGTGAAGAATAAAGCTTTAACGAATGCGGATTGCGAAGATTCGCTCGACTCAGCAAACCAGCCAATCCAGCAACGTGCATAAAAAATACCGGAGATCCGGCATCCCTGAAGTACACACTTCAAAGGATCCGGATCCCCGGTATTTTTTTACATCATCAGAACTTTACCATCCGTTTCAGTCCCTGAATCACCAGCATACTTACCCCTGACAGTCCGTAAACCGCCAGAAGTTCTCCAATTTTAAGCGTCTGCACCGCAAAAAATCCATGAAGCACCGGAACTGCAAGCACAGCTGTAAGAAGCACAAATCCAGACAGAAATGCTCCCTGCATAAAGCGATTATCAAAAAATTCCCCTGTAAAGATTACCGGTTTTCCAGCCTTACAGTTATATCCGTGAAGTAATCTGGACAGACACAGCACTGCAAACGCCATGGTACCTGCCAGTACCTCATTGCCGTCCCGGTAGCCAATCAGAAATGCCGTCAGTACCACAGCACCGATCACACCACCTTCCACACCAACACGGATCAGGAACTCTTTTGTAAGAATAGATTCTTTTACAGGTCTGGGCTTTTTTCCCATCACATCATGATGGTAAGGTTCCAGCCCCAGAGCAATGGCCGGCAGACTGTCCGTAAGCAGGTTGATAAACAGAAGATGAACTGGTGCAAAAGGCACTGGAAGATTCATCAGAGAAGCTGCAATCACTACCAGGATCGCCGCAAAATTTCCGGAAAGAAGGAACTGTATAGCCTTTTTGATATTTTCATAAATATTTCGTCCACTCTCCACAGCCTTGATGATCGTGGCAAAATTATCATCGGTCAGAATCATTGAAGCCGCATCTTTTGCTACCTCTGTTCCTGTGATCCCCATAGCAACTCCCACATCTGCCTGTTTCAGTGCAGGTGCATCATTGACTCCATCTCCGGTCATGGCCACAATGTTTCCCCTCTCCTGCCACGCACGCACAATACGTATCTTATGCTCTGGCGTCACACGTGCATACACCCGGATATTTTCCACAAACTCGTTAAGCTCCTCATCACTCATACCATCAATCTGAACACCCTCACAGGCCTGGGAAATATCATCCAGAATTCCGATTCTCTTTGCAATAGCGGCTGCTGTCACCTTATGATCTCCCGTAATCATCACCGGGCAGATACCTGCACGCTTACAGTCCGAAACCGCCGCTGCACTTTCCGTACGGGGCGGGTCCATCATTGCCAGTAACCCCAGAAAAACCAGCCCCTGTTCATCCTCTGTGGAGATATTTTTTTCCACCGGAAAATGGCGGTATCCGATTCCAAGAACACGTAAACCTGACTCTGAATACTGTTCATTAACTCTGCAGATGTTTTCCACATCCACCTCTGTAACAGGAAAGATTTTTCCACCTTTCTGGATATAATCCACACGTTTCAGCATCACATCTACCGCGCCTTTGGTGATCATGGTATATCCATCCTTCATCTTATGGAAGGTAGACATCAGTTTCCGATCACTGTCAAAAGGAACCTCGCTGCTTCTCGGACAGGCATCCCTGACTTCCTGTGCCGAAATTCCTTTTTTATCTCCCAGGTTTACCATTGCTGTTTCTGTAGGATCTCCGATCTCCTGGCCTTCCACATTGGTAGAATCATTGCAGAGAATGCTGAACTTCAGCATCTGTTCCTGCAATGGGTTCGCCGGATCAATCTGATCTGCCGGAATATCCCGTCCATCCACATAATAATGTTCAATGGTCATCCGGTTCTGTGTCAGTGTTCCCGTTTTGTCAGAACAAATTACCGATACACTTCCCAGCCCTTCCACAGACTGCAGTTTCCGTATGATTGCTCCTTCTTTCGCCATCTTTCTGGTTCCAAACGCCAGCACAATTGTCACAATGGAACTGAGTGCTTCCGGAATCGCCGCCACAGCCAGTGCCACTGCAAAGAGAAATGCATCTGCAACAGCTCCGCCTTTCAGCACCTGCAGGGCAAAAAGTACAGCACATAACAGAAGAATGATCATAGAAAGCTTTTTCCCAAAGCGATCCAGATTAATCTGAAGCGGTGTTTTCTTCTCCGAAGTATTCTTTAAAAGACCGGCGATTTTTCCTACTTCTGTGTTCATTCCAATCCCGGTTACAAGAAAAACACCTCTTCCATAAGTCACATAGCTTCCGGAAAATACCATGTTCCTGCGATCTCCCAACGGAAGTTCCCCGGTAAGCGGAGCGCTGATCTTATCTACACCAATGCTTTCTCCGGTAAGTGCACTTTCATCAACCTTAAGGCTGGCACTTTCCAGCACACGTCCGTCCGCCGGAATATAGTCTCCAGCCTCCAGATGGACCACATCTCCTACTGTAATTTCCCTTCCCGGAATTCTCACCACTGCACCGTTTCGAACCACCTTCGCCTCCGGTGCAGCCAGCTGTTTCAGGCTTTCCAGGGAATTCTCTGCCTTAATGGTCTGCACAGTTCCCAGAATAGCATTCATAGTAATCACAACCAGAATTACCGCCGCACTCTCTGTTTCCCCCAGGAACAGGGAAACCACCGCCGAAACAATCAGGATCAGCACCAGAAAATCTTTATACTGCTCCAGAAAAATCTGCAGGCCGCTTTTTTTCTTACCTTCCGCAAGTTCATTGAATCCGAATTTTTCCTGCCTTCTTTTTACTTCCTCATTTGTCAGAAAATCCTGTTCCCCATTCAGATCTCTGCGTACAGTTTCTACCGTTTCATTGTAATAAGCTTTCACAGATACCATTCCTCCTTTACAGATCCTCAGAAGCCTCCCTGTTAACAGTATGGGCAGAATCGTAAAAAAAAGAGACTTTTATTGCACAAAAAACATGCAATAAAAGTCTCGCTGTTTCATCACGATACGGACAGGTAGATACCCATCGAGATTGACGATATCATGAACACTGACGTGCCAGCTACTCCCCTTTATATGGCTTACTATACTGTCCAAAAAGACATTTGTCAACCCGGAATATCAGTATGTAAATACGCCGACTCCATAAGCTTCCAGCGGATATGCAAAAGAAAATTCCCGGTTGTCGCAGTTCTTCTTCTCTGCCTTGAATGCCTTGCCTTTCGGAAGAAGTCCCTGCTCATTCATAATCAGTTTGTACTGTTTCTTCTTCGGTACACCTACACGGTAATCCGGACGTGCTACCGGCGTGAAGTTGCATACAACCAGAATGTTGTTACGTCTTGTGGGGGATTTTCTCACAAAACTAAAGATGCTTCTGTCGCCATCGTTGGCATTGATCCACTCAAATGCAGACGGATCATTGTCCGCACCATAAAGTGCCGGATATTTCCTGTAAATATGAAGAAGATCACTGACATACTGCTGCAGTTTCTGATGATTCTCCTCTCCAAGAAGATACCAGTCAAGCTCTCTGGCCTCACTCCACTCCCGGAGCTGTCCAAAATCCTGTCCCATAAACAGAAGTTTCTTACCAGGATGTCCGAACATGAAGGTATAGCCAGCCTTCAGGTTCTTGAATTTATCATCCAGTTCGCCTGGCATTTTTTCCAGCATGGAGCACTTCAGATGTACTACCTCATCGTGGGAAAGAACCAGAACATACTTCTCACTGTATGCATAAGTCATGGAAAATGTCATCTTATTATGATTAAATTTACGGAAATACGGATCCAGCTTCATATATTCCAGGAAATCGTTCATCCATCCCATATTCCATTTCAGGGAGAATCCCAGGCCGTCATCTTCTGCCTTGCCGGTTACCATCGGCCATGCGGTAGATTCCTCCGCAATCATGACAGTTCCATGATTTCTTCCGAGAACAACCGTATTCAGATGCTTGAAGAATTCAATGGCTTCCAGGTTCTTGTTTCCACCGTATTTATTGGCAACCCACTCACCGTCTTTTTTACCGTAATCCAGATAGAGCATGGATGCAACCGCGTCTACACGGAGACCGTCAACGTGGCATTCTTCTACCCAGTAAAGGGCATTGGCAATCAGGAAATTCTTTACTTCCGGACGTCCGTAATTGTAGATCTTGGTTCCCCAGTCCGGATGCTCGCCCTGTCTCGGATCTGCATGCTCGTATACTGCAGTTCCGTCAAAGTTGGCAAGTCCGTGTGCATCCTTCGGGAAGTGCGCCGGTACCCAGTCAAGGATAATACCAATCTTCTGGCGATGGAGATAATCAACCATATATTTGAAATCCTGTGGTGTTCCGTAACGGGAGGTCGGTGCATAATAGCCGGTAACCTGATAACCCCAGGAACCGTCAAAAGGATGCTCTGCGATGCCCATAAACTCAACATGTGTGTAACCCATTTTCTTGACATACCCGGCAAGCTTCGGGGCCAGCTCTCTGTAGGAATAGAAACCATCCTCGTCTTCCGCAGTCTGCGGATGTTTCATCCATGAACCCGGATGCACCTCATAAATAGACATGGCACTTGTATCCGGATCAAAGGCCTCACGGTTCTTCATCCAGGTATCATCTTTCCATTTATAATTGGTGATGTCGGTAACACGGGAGGCTGTTCCAGGACGCATCTCAGCAGCGTTGGCATAGGGATCTGCCTTGTAAAGTTCCTCGCCATGTGCACCTGTAATGTAAAATTTATACAGTTGTCCAATCTTCGCTCCCGGTACAAATGTCTCATAAACACCAATGGGTCCAACTTTTTTCATGGGATTCTTCTTTGTGTCCCATTCATTGAACTCACCTACAACAGAAACCGCCTGTGCATTAGGTGCCCACACTGCAAAATAAACTCCTTTTTTCCGGTTCTGCGTGTCCGGATGTGCTCCCAGCTTCCTGTAAATATCATAATTCGTGCCCTGACCGAACAGATACTGGTCAAGCTCCGTAAATTGTAATTTCTTTCCCATTTTCAGGTACCTCCCTTTATAGTTCTGCCACCGTCCATTCCCCAATTTTAAGTGGAGTTTTTTATTCTATAATTATACCAATCCCCATATTTTCAGTCAAGGAAAAACCCTCCCATATAATATGTGTCTATTATCCGACAGTGTCGTATAAAGTCAAAAAAGAGACCTGAATGACACACATTTTGTCACTCAGGTCTCCTGGTATTATTCTTTAGTATTCTTCACTTCCGTCATCATAGGAACCATCGTCATAGGAGCCATCATCATAGCTTCCGTCATCGTAGCTTCCATCATCATAGTTTCCGTCGGAAGAACCATCCGATCCGTCACTGCTTCCGTCTGTGGAACCATCTGATCCATCACCACTTCCATCAGAAGAACCGTCCGATCCGTCACTGACTGTACTGTCTGTGGAACCATCACTGACGTCTGTACTATCTGCGGAGGTACTGTCTGCAGAAGCGCTGTCATCAGAAGTTATACTTCCGTCAGAAGAATCACTGCTGTCTGTTGAATCACTGGAATTTCCTGCATATCCTGCAACACGTCCTGCCTGAAGGGAGCTGTCCCAGAAGTCAGAATAGGAAGCACTCTGTAAAGTAACATCTTTAGCTGCTGCAAGTTCACTGACTGTCACCAGCTTATATCCCTCATTGACCAGTTCCGGAATCAACTTCTCAGTAGCACATTTTACAGATGGCTCATGGATATCATGCATCAGAATGATAGAACCATCACTCAGATCGCTGTTCATGATCTCATTGTAATCCGCATCCGCATCCATCAGTTTCCAGTCCAGGGAGTCTGTGGACCACATGAAAAACGGTTTGCCTACTGCTGCCATCTGTTCTTCTGTGATTGCTCCATACGGTGCACGGCACACGGTTGCAGCCTGTCCGCAGGCTTTCACCAGCTCGTCATCTGTTTTCTGGAATTCCTGTACAACAGAATCCAGATCCATATTCGGAAGAGTCTGCTCCGGATGATCCCAAGTATGGTTACCAATCTCACATCCAAGCTGTAACATTCTCTGTACAGTAGATTCCCGTCCCTCAACATTCTGTCCCAGCATAAAGAAGGTAACATGAATATTATATTTCTCAACTGTATCAAGAAGAGTCTCTGTATACTCTCCCGGTCCATCATCAAAGGTCAGTGCGATCATCGGACGTTTCTTGGAAGGATCATAAGAACCATCTTCATTAAAGTAATAATCCTTCACACCTTTCTCAACCCATCCTGTCTGCATATAACCATTCTCATCAAAACTGTATGTAGTTCCGTCGATTTCGGCAAAACCATTGATATAATATGTACCATCCGGATTCTGATACCACTTTCCTGTGGAGTCTTCATGCCATCCCGGTGTCATAACAGAAAGTCTGTCTCCTGCTGTACTGCCCTTTATCGGCATCACCACAGCATCTGTACTGCTGTCACCGGATGAATCCGATGTAGCCGAATCAGCCGATGCAGATGCATCCTCCGTACTTCCATCTGAGGAAGTTCCTGCTGTATTCGCCTGTACATTCACAGTCTCCGTACCCTTACTGCTTCCTCCGCCTACACGGTTGACGATTGGTAAAATTACTCCTCGAACAACAAAAACCAGCAGAAGAATCGCCGCAACCACACAGGTTATCCGCTTCATCATCCGCCGCCGTCTTATTTGCTGCTGCTTTCTGCGCATTCTCTCGCGCAAAACTCTTTTGTCCATTTGATTATATCCCCGTCTATATATTTATAACTTTCCTTAATGTCTGAACTTAATCATACCGCATTTAATGTTCAAATACAATGGTAATTCCCGAAAGAATCTCTTAATTTTCTTTTTATGTGTTACTGTCAAAAAAGCGGTTCCCGGAAATTCTCCCGGGCCCCGCACTTTTTTGTACGCATCACATAATGCGTGTGATTTTTTGTTATTCTGCTGATGCATCTGATGCGCTGTCTGCCTCTTCTGTCGGTTCTTCCTCAGGAACCATATCTGTCGCTTCTGCCGTTTCCAGCTCTTCGTCAACAGTTCCCTCAGCACTGCTTCCATCTACAGACGGATCATCTCCGTCCACACCTTGTGTGTCACCGGCAGTTACTTTTTCTTCAACGGTTGCGTTATCTATGATAAAGTCCTCCACACGGAGCAGTCCGATAGATTCATCCACAGCTGCCTGGCCATACTTATCTACCAGTGCCGCGATATCTTTTACATTATATGATTTGATCAGTTCGTTCTGGATACCAAGAGATTTTTCATCCTCAAGTGTCATATTTTCCGCATCCATGATTCCCTGCACGATCAGGTTCTGTTTCACCTTATATTCCGCATACTGGCTGCTCTGCTCTTCAAAATCATCCATGGAAATGCCCTGTGCCTTTACAAAATCCTCCAGGGTCATATCACCCTGTTTTGCATAATTTTCGTACAGAGTCTTAAATTCTGTTTTTGCCGTATCCAGATCATCCTGTGGGTATTCTTTTACTTCGGAAGCAGAGAGCACTGTGTTCCATGCTGTCTCACGAAGAGTATTCTGGGCGCTTGTTTTTGCTTCTTCTTCCAGTGTCTTGCGGATTTCTTTTTTGTAGTCTTCCGCAGTCTTACAGTCAGTATTCTTGGCTGCCCAGTCATCGGTCAGTTCGGGAGCACGTTTGAAGCTCTGCAATGTAACTTTAAACACAACCTCCTGGCCTGCCAGTTCTTCGGATGAATATTCTTCCGGAAATGTAAGGTCGAGATCTTTTGTCTGGCCTTTTTTCATTCCGATGATTCCATCTTCAAAACCATCAATAAAAGTTCCAGAACCGATCGTCAGCTCATAATTGTTGGCTGTACCTCCGTCAAAAGCTACTCCGTCTTTGGTTCCTACGTAATTGATCGTAACAATGTCACCGTTCTGAACCGTACCTTCTGTTACTTCCTCTGCCTTATTCTGAAGTTCTTCCTGAACCCTTCCATCAACCATGTCATCGGTCACAGCTTCTACAGAATTATCAAGTGTCAGGCCTTTATACTGTCCGATCGTTATATATTTGCTCACATCATCCACAGAAACAAGTCTTGTATCTCCGGAAGCTGTATCTTTGCTGTTTTTATCTGAATCCGATCCTGATTCTGCTGAATCTGTTTTATCGGCTGTATCCTGTGTTTCTGCTGTAGATTTTGTTTCCCCTTTATTGTCTGCAGATGTGCCGCAGGCTGTTATCGCCAGCGCTGTACACAATGCAAGCACAACGAGATATGTTTTTTTCTTCATATCTTACTCCCTTCATATCAAAATCATCTGAAAATACACATATATTCTAACCATAATAGATTATAAACATTTTCTGTATACTTTTGTAAAATCTATTTCCTTACATTTCTGGAACCGGTGTCGGTCTGGAATCGTCCCAGACTTCAGATACATCAAACAGGTCGCTGAGCATATCCGGATTATAATACATACGATAACCATCCAGGTTCCGTCTTCCCTGTCGGAAATACTCACTTGTGATCTGCACAAAATACTGACTGGAATCTACATTGCAGAAATAGCGGTAGCCACGACTCTTATAATATTCATACTTGGCATTATCAGAGGTATATCCTTCCCAGTCGCCGATATCTGCGCCAAAGGCAAAAATGATCATGTCGGTTTTTCCAAGGATCGGTGCTACATATTTCTCCCATTTCTTGTTATCTGTTTTCAGTTCAGCCGCAGTAGAAGAAGTTGCATTTCTGTGACCCCAGGTATGGCTTGCAAATTCCCAGCCGTCTTTTTTCATGGCTTTTGCCACTTTTTTGGCTGCTTTTACTTCTTTATTATAGTCAAAATCCGGGTTAGCCTTGAGAAAAGCTTTCTGGTCGTCCTGAAGGTTCTTTTTTGACTTATATGCACCATCTGTACGGTATCCCAGCACTCCGTCATAACCGGTCATTGCCAGGATCCCCTTTCTTCCATGGTAGGAAAAATCAGGATGTTCCTTAATAAAAGAATCCAGGATCGGCACAACATCGTAATCGCCGGTCACAACCGTTCCGTCAGCCTTTTTATATTCACATTTAATGTCTCCATTATCATCGATCACCAGTTTTGTGGCAAATCCATCTCCATCCATGTAATGATAATAGCTGACATCATCTTCAGAAAGTACGAAAGGAATCTTGCCCTCCGGAAGCATGATCTTGCCTCTGCTCATGGTTCCGTCATCATTCACTACCGCCATGTCGTGAGGGCTTACCAGAACATATCCCTTATCATACATAATCTGGATCATTTTTTTGAACTCACTGACTGTCGTCATCATCTGATTATATCCTGCCTCATCAGAATCCCCGTCAAAAGCCAGAGAGGTGTCTACGATAAGGGAATGGAAAAACACATGTGTCACCTGCTCAAGAGGATACTCTACACAGGCATCTCTTTTTTTCATATAGGAAGCAGCTGCCTTCTGCATTTTATCACTGGTGGCAAATTTCCAGTTGTTCTTCAGAACAGAAATCGCTCCTGTATAATCATACTGCTGAGCCAGTTTCTTTGCCTTTGCGAGAAGTGCCTTTTCATTGGAGGAAGTACTGCCGGAAGTGTCCTCTGACTTCTCACGTTTCTGTGTTTCTTTTTCAGCCTCTTTCTCTTCTTCCGGTGTCTCGGTTGCTGCCGGCCGGTCTTCCGGATCTGCTGCTACCTTAGCCTCTTCTTCCTCCACTTCAGTCTGTGTATCCTCTGCGTCTGCCTCATCCGACTGTGTATCTTCCGCATCTGCCTCATCTGACTGTGTATCTTCCGCATCTGCCTCATCTGACTGCGTATCCTCGTTGTCCTGCGACTGTGCGGTCATATTATCCTGCTGAACAGTAACTGGTGCGTTTCCACTGACAAAAAGTGATGCTGCAAGTACTGTTGTCAGGACCCCTGCAATTTTTTTCTTCATAAAATAACTAGCCCCTTTCTTTTAAGTCCCCTCGTATCTTTCAAAATCCGATCATCCCATCGGTGGTACCGGCGTTGGTCTTGCCGGGTCAAAAACATCTTTTGCGTTAAAAAGATCTTCCAGAAGTTCCGGATTATAATACATCCGGTATCCGTCCAGGTTTCGTCTTCCCTGACGGAAATAGCGGTCCCGGATCTGTACATAATACTGGCTGGAATCCACATTACAGAAATAATTGTATCCCTGTCCCTTCAGATATTCGAATTTATCACCGGAATACTCTGGTTCTGTTGTTATATCTGTTCCAAAAGCAAAAATAATGATATCCGTTCCCCCGATCAGCGGATCTACATTTTTTTTGAATTTTTCGGTATCTTCCTGAAGTTTCTCCAGAGAGATCTGACCTACATTCTGATGTCCCCAGGTATGGCTTGCAAATTCCCAGCCTTCTGCTTTCATGGCATCGGCAACCTTCTTCGCCCCTTCCCGTTCCTTTTCCAGGCTGAAATCCGGATGTGCATCGAGCCATTGTACTTTATTTTCGTCCAGATCTGCCGGGCGGGTTTCATAACTCTCATCTGTACGGTATCCCAGGATTCCGTTATATCCGGTGAGTGCCACGATTCCCTTGGCACCACGGTAGGAAAAATCCGGATGCTGCTCCACAAAACGGTCGATCAGCGGAACCATATCGTAATCACCTACAGACACACTTCCATCATCTTCCACATATTCGTTGCGGATCTTCCCTTCTTCATCCACAACCAGTTTTGTGGCAAATCCATCTCCATCCATGTAATGATAATAACACACGTCATCCTGTGAGAGGACAAACGGCGTTTTCCCCGGCGGAAGAAGGATCTCTCCTGCTGTGATATTGCCGTTTTCATCTGCTTTTGCCATATCTTTAATGCTTACCATGACATAGCCCTTGTCATACATGGTCTGAGTGATCTTATTGAACTCATCGATCGTGGTCATAACCTGGTTATAATCCGCTTCTTTATAATCTCCGTCAAAAGCCTTGGATGTATCTTTTATCAGAATATGATAAAAGACATGTGTCACCTGTTCCAATGGCCATGCTGTACATGTTGCTTTTGTATCTTCGTATTCTTTTACAGCTGCCTGCATCTTCTGGTCTGAGCCATAAGCAGGATCATTTTTCAGAAGATCAATGGCTTTATCATAATCATACTGCTGAGCCAGAAGATCCGCCTGCGCCAGAGTATCGCCGGAAACTGTATCACCGGAAGCCTCTGTAGAAACTGCTTCGCCGGAGTCTGTTCCCGTTTCCGTTTTATTTTCTTTTTTCGTATCAGAAGTTACCACTTTCCTGTCTGATCCGGAAGCAAACCTGTTGCTTAAAGCAATTGCGCCTGCCGACACTCCACCTGCGATCAGTACCGCTGCCACTCCTATGGCGATCAGCCGTTTCCTGCGTTCCCGTTTCATCCTCTCTCTGCGGCGTTGCAGCATACGTTTACGCCATTCCTCATACTCCGGAGTTCCCATTTCCGGTCTGGGTTTCCGGTGTTTTTTCTCTTCCATACTTTATTTCCTCCATCTGTTGTGTATAAATACATTGTCTGTATCTGAATATCCATCTATCCTGCGGTTTGTATTGTAAACCGCAGCACATTCATTATACCTTGTAAATACTGAAATTTCCACCGTTCCTCCTGTCTTTTTCGCTTTTCTTTTATCTTGCCTTTTTAAGAAAACAATGCTAAAATGTTTTGTACGTAATGTAACCGATTGCGAAACAAATATACATACAGGGGGATTCTCAAATGAGTACAGTTACCATTGTTCTTCTGGTCATCCTCGTTATTCTGATCGCAGCAGTAATCGCACTCTACTTCTTCGGAAAGAAAGCTCAGAAAAAACAGGACGAACAGCAGGCTCAGATCCAGGCCAACAAGCAGACAGTTTCCATGCTGATCATCGATAAAAAGCGGATGCCACTGAAAGATTCCGGACTTCCACAGATGGTCATTGACCAGACACCGAAGCTTATGCGCCGCTCCAAACTTCCGATCGTAAAAGCTAAAGTTGGTCCGAAGATCAGCATCCTCATCGCAGATGAGAAAGTATTCGATCTGATCCCGGTTAAGAAAGAGATCAAAGCCGAAGTCAGCGGTCTTTACATCGTTGGCGTAAAAGGAATCCGTGGTTCTCTTGAAACACCACAGAAGAAGAAAAAAGGTTTCCTCTCAAGATTCCGTAAATAATCCGAATATAAAACAACCGCCGTGGTTTCAGGAATTTTCCCTGATACACGGCGGTTATTTTTTATAAGACAAAATCCTTACAGTCTCTGGGCTGTACCTGGATCGCCAGGTAACAGTCTGCCACATGTTCCTCATTCATATCCAGCGCGTAATCTGCTTTCATCTGAAGATTCTCTTCACTCTCCATAAGCTCCAGGTTTGTGGCGGCAATTCCCATCTGAAGTGTTCCATACGGTGTGGAATAATAAGTCATATTCTTCTTACCCTGCTCAAATACCATATGGACATTTACCAGACCCTTTTTACTTACTTCCAGACCTTTCTCTGACATTTTTATGTAATTGATCGTAGGTTCAGCGGTTTCATCGAGAAGTTCCTCATATCTGAGATAATGAGAACCATTGCGGAAATAATACTGTCCCGCTACGACGATCTCGATCGGCTCCTGGTCTCCCTGTGCGTCCATCATCTGAAGCCCTCTTACATGGATCAAAACTTCTTTTTGCATTTTTTTCTCCTAATATTTCTCAATATCGATCTTCTGTGTTTTCTCTACATTATATGACAGGATGGAATTGGCAAAATCCTTAAATTTCTCGGCAAGATCACTTACATAGAAGCGATACGGAAATTCCTCCTGTGCCGCCTCATCACTTGCTAGATCCAGATCTGCCAGAAGCTTCTTCAGTTCCAGTGCAGTCTCATAGGCCGGATTCACAAGTCGGACATCCTCCCCCATGATCTTACGGATCGTAGATCGCAGAAGCGGGTAATGTGTACATCCAAGAATCAGTGTGTCGATCTCCTGATCCTGAAGTTCCTTCAGATATCTTCTTGCAACCTCTTCTGTGACAGGATCATGATACCATCCCTCTTCCACCAGCGGTACAAAAAGCGGACATGCTTTCCCGATCACGGTGATCTCCGGATCCAGCTCCCTGAGATAGGAAGCATGGATACCGCTGTCTACCGTACCTACTGTGCCAATGATCCCTACTCTCTTGTTCCTGGTCTCCTCAGCAGCCACTTTAGCACCGGCTTCGATCACTCCGAGAATAGGGATATCCAGTTCATCCTTTACCGCATCCAGAGCAAAAGCACTGGCTGTGTTACAGGCTACAACAATGGCTTTTACTTTCTGTTCCTGCAGAAAATGAATGATCTGGCGGGAATAACGGATAACTGTCTCTCTGGACTTACTTCCATATGGAACCCGGGCTGTATCTCCGAAATATACAATTTTTTCGGACGGCAGATTCCGCATGATCTCACGGGCCACCGTCAATCCTCCGATACCGGAATCAAACACACCAACCGGTGCGTTTCTGTCTATATTCATTGATCTTATTCTCCTGAAATAATTAATCGAGCGCTATAATTACTCGTTGGAATATTGTATCACCAATCCAGCGCTTTCGCAAGCCAGAAGGAAATCTTCACCGGCTTATTTTCCCCGTTATCCTCCACTTTTTCAAAACAGAATTCCGGATAGATGGTTCCCCACCAGGCATAAACCTTTGGATCCCGGGAAGAAAATGTGTCCTGTGCTCTGATACCGCCTGCAAGGATCATCGACACGAGCAGAATGGCCCATCCTGTTCTTTTTAATATATGAATACGACTCTTTATCTTTATATGCTCCATGAGTAAAACCTCCTGCCAAAATCTTCTTTCTGATAATCCTGTCCAAAGATGATGGTACCTGCCATCTTTTTAAGAATATCTGCATTATTGACAGTTTATCGCCTGTTTATTCAGCACTTCCATAATCCACTTCCAGAAGATCCCCATTTACCCATACAGAAGGAATCCATGGTAATGTTCCGTCCTGGTAAAACTGATGATATGCCTCTCTCAAAGTCACTCCTTTTTTCTGCTGCCCGGTAGTACGGTTCTCCTGGATTCCCTGAAGATATTCACCCACAGAACGTTCCTCTGCTCCCTTCCAGTGAAAAACCTCTCCCAGCATTCCGGTCCGGAACATGTACACATCTTCGCCTACATGTTCTTCCTGCTTCAGATATTCGAGAAAAGCCTTTCTGTTTTCTTCTGTCAGCATGCTCTCATCCAGAATCACTACCTGAAGGTGTCCCAGATCCAGAAATTTTTCCTGGGAACGATTGTAGACTTTCTCGATTTCCTGAAAATTTCTGCCCGCAAGGGTCAGTACGGAAACCGGATCTTCTTCCGGCTTTTCCTGCCCGGTGGTCACATTCATATCCGGCATGGCATACTTCAGCACAAAGCCTTCTTCCGAAACGCCGGCCCCCAGTGCCAGCGGATACATCCTTTTTTCCGGTTCCACAGCCGCACACCCGGTTCCCATAAGGCTTACAAAGAAAAACAGGCTCACAGACAACGCTTTTTTCTTCCAGCGGCCTTTATTTTCCACACTGAGAAAAATCTGGATCACAAGAAGCAGCGGCACAAAAATATATGCCAGATACCATCCATAATACTTTTCTATCCCGGCGCCGTTTCTTTCGTAGAGCGAAAGGATCCACCCTGCTGCCGGAATCCAGTACCGTCCACTTCCAAGCTTTGTTTTTTCCGCAATCTGATTCCCGTAATGAAAAAGACTTCCCAGAGAAAAAAGAAGCCCGAACACCAGAAATCCCATCCAGATCACATCAAATCTTGCCAGCACATTTCCCGGAAGATCTGCCCCGTCCAGAAGAGGCAGCACCGGATATGTTTCCGCCAGAAGCCTGTTTTTTCCAAATACAGCAGGAAGCAGAACCTGCATACCAAGGACAATTCCACACACGGTAAGAAAGGCCAGGATCACCGGCTTTCTGGCACTTCCCTGTTTTTCTACTTTTTCAAGCCCAAAAGGCAGAAGCCCCACTCCGGAAAAAACACAGAGAAATGCATACACATCCCGGATCATCCATTTCCCGGAAAACCTGCTACCGGTACCCTCCACGGTTTCCAGAAAATATTCCGCTTTTCCCTGTCCTGCACTCAAAATCATAAGAAGGAGAATCCCTGCCAGAAAAATTCCACCGGAAATTTCTGCAATCCTTCCTCTTCTCTGCATTCCCCGATGCGTTCCCAGACTGCATGCTGCCACAGCAAGCAGAGACAGCCATTTCCCGGAAATCCCGCTGATCAGACTCTGTGGAATTACTTTTGCAAGAAGATCCGCCAGAAAAGCCGCACTTAAGATTACATATAAAAGAAAGAACAGTCCAATAAACCGTACAGTAATATTTCCTGTCATTCTGGAAAGTTCTCCATAAGCAGGAGCAAGACGGATCAGCCAGATCACATAAAATGAAAGAAGCACCGCCGCCAGGATCGTCCCTGCCATAGCATTCACTCCCAGCATTTCTCCGTTTTTAAAAAGGCACAGAAGAAAAGGCGCCGGAAACACAAGTATGATCTGCCGGAAAAGCTGTCTGTGGGAAATCCTGTTGTTTTCTGCAAATCTCATAATCCTTTTCCTTTCTGTCTCCATGGCTTTGTCCGCAGTCTGCGCTTCTGGTCATCTTTTGCATACAACGGCCGGAATTTCCGTTTCCGGAATGGCTGGCGCAAAATTCTTCCTCCTGTTTCCGCCTGGCCGTTTTTTTCTACAAAGGGTACCAGATATGGGACACCAAAGCTTAAAAGTCCTGCCAGATGTGCCGCCGTCAGATACAGTCCCAGCACAATTCCGAAGATGCCGAGGTATCCCCCCAGAAAAAGGAATCCATACTTCAGAAGCCGGAACGCAGACGCAAATTCCTCATTGGGGATCGCCAGAGATCCAAGCGCCGTTAATGCCACAATAATTACCACCACGGGGCTTACCAGATTAGCCTCCACAGCTGCCTGTCCAATAATCAGGCCTCCAACAATCCCGATGGCATTTCCAAGAGTTCCGGGAATCCGTACGCCCGCCTCCCGGATCAGCTCAAAAGACAGCTCCAGAAACACCAGCTCCACCACGCTGGAAAACGGCACTCCTTCCCTTGCCTGTGCAAAAGAAAGGATCAGATTGGCCGGAAGGATCTGGGTGTGAAACCGTATCACAGCCAGATAAAGTCCCGGAAGCAACGTTGCCACAGCCATGGCCAGATATCGCAGCACACGCAGGAATGAAGTCATTTCAAAACGGTTATACCAGTCCTCGCTGCTTTCCATAAAGCTGTTAAACGCACCTGGAATCACCAGTGCCACCGGTGAATTGTCACAGAGCAGCACGGCTTTTCCATTGAGAAGTTCCTGTGCCGCCCGGTCCGGACGTTCGGTTGTCTGAAACTGTGGAAAAGGCGAATACCAGGCTTCTTCTGTCAGCTGCTCCAGCATTCCGCTGTCCAGGATTCCATCCACAGTAAAAGATTCCAGCCGTTCCTTCACCGCAATCAGAAGTTCTTCGTGCACCAGATCTTCCACATACAGAAGCTGCACCACCGTGTTGGAACGCACCCCGATATTTTGCTGTTCCACTTTAAGGCGGGTATCCCGGATCCGCTTCCGTACAAGGGCCGCATTGGTTTTTACGCTGTCGCAGAAGCCTTCTTTGGAACCCCGCAGCACTTTTTCTGTTTCCGCTTCTGATACATCCAGCCCCGGATAGCCTTTGCTGGATATCTTCATGGCCCTGTCATAACCGTCCATAAAGAAAACCGCATTTCCGGAAAGAACCGCCCCGAAGACTTCTTCCATGGAAAAAAGTTCTTCCACATCCGCAATTCCGAGACTGTTTCTCCGAATAAATTCCCGGATCTTTTCTTCCGGAATTTCCCAGAAATGATTGATCATCTTTCCAATGGCAGAATCGTCCAGCATCATGTTGGAAACTGCCACTTCAATATAAACCATCAGACAGTCCACTTTATGACCCTCTCCCAGGCGCATGGGCCGGATCAGAATATCATCGCAGTTTTCACAGCGCTTCCGGATATAAGATTCATTTTCATGGAGAGATACTGAAATCTTTTTTTCTTCCACAGCTTCACCATCCTTTTCCAATAAAAAAGAGATGCCAGTGGCATCTCTCTTAATATCCCCGGATATCCGGTTCTTATTCTTTTTTCTCGGATTCTCTGGCAGCATTTTCCGCACGGATGGTACGGATAATTGCCATTCTCTGATTTTCCAGATGATGAAAAGAAATATCCTGTGCTTTCTGCACATCACCCTCCCGGATCGCTTTTACCAGTTCTTCATGCTCGCTGACAAGGAGATTTCTGGTCTGCTCTTCCTTCAGATATTCCACACGGTAGCGGTACATCTGCTCGCGGAGATTATTCAGTACCTGGTTCAGACGCTTGTTATCGGAAGCCTGGTAAATGATCTCATGGAACGCCACATCCGCCTCCGCAAGACGAACAAGATTTCCCTCTGCTTTTGTTTTCTCGAATTCTTTGGCTGCTACCCAGAGCCGTCCAAGCTCCTCCTCTGTGATCAGCTTACATGCCTTTTCTATGGCTACATTCTCAAGCGCGATACGCACCTCAAGTACATCGTTCAGATCTTTTTCGGTGATGCTTGCAACCTGGGCTCCCCGGCGTGGGATCATCACTACAAGGCCTTCCTGCTCCAGCTTACGCATGGCCTCACGCACCGGTGTTCTGCTGACACCCAGACGCTCTGCAAGAGCGATCTCCAGAAGTCTCTCCCCCGGTTTCAGTTCTCCTTTCAGAATTGCCTGCCTCAAGGTGTTAAAAACAACATCCCGAAGTGGCAGATACTCATTCATATCCACAGAAAAATCACTTGTCATTTGTAACTCCTCCATCCCTGTTGTAAATATCCGTGGCAAATACTGTTTTTGCCAGTCCGCTCTTTCTGAGACTTCTGGCTGCCGCCGCCATCTTATCTCTGTTATCAAAAATACCAAATACCGTTGGACCGCTTCCGCTCATCACCGCTTTCAGCGCTCCTTTTTCTTCCATGAGTTCTTTGATATTTCCAATTACAGGATACTGACGGATAATTCCAGGCTCAAATACATTCTCCATTTTTGATGCCATGGCATAAAGATCACCGTCCTCAATATCCCTGATAAGTCCATCGATATCCGGATGTTTCCCGATTCCTGCCAGATTGAGATTTTCGTAGGCGGTTTTTGTGGAAACATTGATTCCCGGTTTTCCTACCAGCACATAGCATTCCGGAACTTTCGGAAGTCGCTTCAGCTTCTCACCGATTCCCTCTGCAAGGGCTGTTCCACGCATGATACAGTACGGAACATCTGCTCCTACCTTCACTGCGCGCTCCATCAGCTGCTCTTCCGTCAGGCCCAGATGAAACATCCGGTTCACACCTACAAATGCAGCCGCAGCATCAGAGCTTCCGCCTGCCATACCTGCCGCTACCGGAATGAACTTGCGAAGTTTAATGGAAAGTCCCTCTTCTATTTCAAATTCTTCCATCAGCATCTCTGCTGCTTTATATACAAGATTTCGGCTGTCAGTGGGAATAAACGGAAGATTGGTTGTCAGCACGATTCCCGGCCGTTTCGTCTTTCTGATATCCAGGATATCATACATACGGATGGTCTGCATGATCATGCGTACCTCATGATAGCCGTCCTCTCTCTTCCCCAGAACATCAAGTCCGAGATTGATCTTTGCCATTGCTTTTAAACGCATAAGCCCCTCCATTTGTACTTTGTATACAGTATTTATATGTATATTTTATATGATTTTTGCAGTCTTTTCAACAGCAAAATTTTCCAGCTTTTTTCATTTTCTGCTGTTTTTTTCTCATTTGATCTGTCCTTCTACTTTTTTCACCACAAGAAGCGGTGTTCCCGGAGATGGCTCCTGATTTTCCTTAAGCCCGTTCAGAGTGCAGATTTCTTCAATGGATGTATGATATTTTCTTGCGATATCCCACAGCTCATCTCCCGGTTTTACCATATAGATCAGGATTCCCGGCATAGCCTGGATCTTTTTCATATCCAGAGGTTTTTCTTCCACTTTGTCAATGATAAATACGGGTTCCCGGATGACTGCAAGAAGATTCAGGCCCACTGACGCCCGGATCTCGATCTCATTTCCGTCCGCCATGGCTGCAGAAAGCTGTTCCAGTTCTGCCTTTAACCGGTAGCTGCTGTCCGGCCGGATTCCTCTCGCTTCCACCACATGAGAAAACGGGATCATGGCCTCCATGGAGTAAAAAGGCATACTGTCGTTTCCGATAATATACAGGATCTTCAGCATGATCACTCCATCTGCCTGCACTCCGTTTTCCACGATCCTGGTCTTATCGATCTTTACTTTTCCCTGGCTGTGACAGAGCTGGAGGATTTTCCCCTGGGTTTCTTTTACCTGAATGCGGTCAGTGATCCGGCATCTGGAGAAATTCCGCACCAGAAGTTTTTCCAAAACTTCATTTTTCCCTTCCGGAACGCATTCCCGAAGTGGTGTATACACATCTGTAACCAGTGAATATTCTTCCTCCCGGAAAAATTTCATATCCAGTTCCAGCACTACATCAGAAACCAGTATCCGTTCCTCTCCATCTGCATCCGGCTTTACTTCCAGGCTCTGGTGCATCACGGAAACTTCAATATCCGGGATCAATTCTTCTGTACAATCCGGACATTCCACTTCTCCTGAAAAAGGAAGTGAATATTCCAGCCACTGTACCGGTGTCTCTGTATCTTCTGATTCGTACAGTACAAAAACCGTCAGCTCTCCCCTTGCTTTTACGATGTTTTCTTCCGGTTTCAGATCCAGTCCCCGTATATCCATGGTATACCAGATCAGGCCGGAAATGTCCGGACGGTTGGAAGCAATGGTATATTCATCCTTAACACGCAGGGTATCTTTTTTATGTACGGTAAGTCCCAGAAATCGGACTGTTTTCTTTCTGACAGAGATATCCGTAGCATCCAGCGCTACCGGAAGACGAACCTGCTCCGTCTCATCTACTGCTCCATAAAATGTTACCAGTGCTTTGATATTCAGCTTTCTGGAATGGATCAGCCGGATGGTAAGATCCTCAATCTCCCACTTCAGGCACAGTTTATCTCCATTTACAATGTCTTTCAGGTTCAGTGTTTCCTCAAACGGCAATTTTGCCGTAATGCTGCTGATAATTCCGTTTTCTTCTCCCACATAAAGAATATCTACCTGCAGATCTCCTCTCAGGATCCCTTTTCCGTCAGCGAGATGGACATCATCCATACTGATCCTTCCTTTATACTGGATCAGCCTTCCCACATCCGGTTTCGCATCTGGTACATTAAAATCTTCATCAAAGGTGATCTGGCTTTTTGCCCTGCTTTTTTCTTTCAGTATCTGCATGATCTCCTTTTTTAATTCCACAATCGGTTCCCCTTTCTCAGAATTTTTTTACCTGCCGCTTCCCTCTGTGAACGTTACCGGTTTTTTCTGCCTTGAGGTTTTTATCACAATACAGGGATACGATGGTACTCCGGCTTCTTTCAGATCTTCCGGGCCAAGAAGTCTTGTAACAAAAAAAAGCCCGTTACCGGATTCTCCAAGTTCTTCCACCTGGATACTGTAACCTCCGCTCATCTGCCGGCCATATCCCTTTGCAAGATACAGGTCTTCTCCAGTTTCATAACTTAACTGAAATTCTTTTTCCTTTTTTTCTTCCATGATCCGGGAAAGTTCCTCCGGGATATCGGACTTTTCTACCACTGTATAGGCAACCGGTTTCCGCTCTTCTTCCTCGATCCGGACGAAACGGCAGCCGGAAAGCAGAAAAGCCGTTATTACAGCAATTAGCAGAAAAACTGATCTTTTCATAATCCCCTCTTTTATCAGCAGCCTGCATTACTCAGTATTTATTCTATGTAATCCGGGAAAGATTTATTGCAACTATCGAAAATTCTTCGTATAATGGTGTCAGGATGCAAAACTGCATCACAATATAGAAAGGACAGAAGACATGATTCGATTTATACTTGTCTGTATCGTTGTCATCGCTTATCTGGTGCTGACGATCCCGGTTCTTCTGGTGGAATGGATCATCGGCAAATTCAATCCGCCGTTAAAGGATCGTTCCAGCCTTGCGATTGTCAACTGGGCGTTCCGCATGGTGCTGCGCCTGTCCGGCGTTTCCGTCACCTACATCGGAGAGGATCGCATTCCGAAGGATACCCCGGTTCTCTATGTCGGTAATCACCGCAGCTATTTCGATATCGTTATGACCTATGTCCGTGTACCCCGCACCACCGGTTATATTTCCAAGGTCGAATTTTTGAAGATTCCTCTGCTTTCCAATTGGATGAAAAACCTGCACTGCCTGTTCCTTGACCGCAGCGATCTCAAGGCTGGTATGAAGACGATTCTTGCAGCAATCGAGGAGATAAAAAACGGCGTGTCCATCTGCATTTTCCCGGAAGGAACCCGCAACCGCACCGATGCTCCTCTGCTTGAGTTCCACGCCGGCAGCTTAAAAATTGCAGAAAAGGCTCAATGCCCGATCGTTCCGATGACGATCGCCAACGCAGAACAGATCTTCGAAGCCCATTCTCCCTGCATCCACAAGACAAAGGTTATCATCGAATATGGAGAACCCATCGAAACAAAGAATCTCGACCGCACACAGCAGAAGGCTCTGACCTCCCAGGTTGTTGCACGTATTTCTGAAACCTATGAAAAGAACATGAAATTACTTTCTGGAGAAAATAAATGAACCGTACTGCATCTTCTACCTTGATGACAGAAGGATCGATCTGGAAAAAGATCGTCACCTTCGCATTTCCGCTTTTTCTCGGGAATCTGTTCCAGCAGC
>ENA-OPDA01000590-OPDA01000590.1-human-gut-metagenome-genome-assembly--contig:-NODE-590-length-26535-cov-2.672470_pt1 | contig 26535 bp, 19 predicted proteins | sample MGYA00241253_ERZ501486 | MGnify/ENA primary metagenome ERZ501486 (study PRJEB25962, sample SAMEA2042510) | human gut metagenome | biome: human gut; feature: human-associated habitat; material: faeces... | reverse complement strand
CAAGCCGATGCCAATGAGCACGGCGAAGTACACGAGTAAAACAATCAGTTTCATACGTAAACCTTCCTTTGAAAAACGTAGCGCAGACACTTTGATGCTTTTAATAAATAAAGTACCTGCATGATGAATACTTTATCACATAAAAGCGATAAAGTCAAGGGGCATGCAGTTATTTCCAAAGAATTCGAAATTGCAGCGGGGTCAGTCCGGTATTCTTTCGAAATGCCATAATAAAATGGGATGCGCTGCAAAATCCGCAGTCCTCTGCGATTTGTTCGATGCTGTGTGCGGTTACCGTGAGCTGCTCTTTTGCGGCGCGCAGGCGAACCGATTGCAAATATTGATGCGGTGTGACGCCGTGGTATTCCTTGAATTTGCGCAGATAATAGCAGGTGCTCAGCGCGGCGCGGGCGGCAAGTGCGGGAATTTTTGCCTCTTTTTCGGCATAATGCGCTTCTATATACTGGGCGGAGTCTATCATCGACTGCTCCACGGCGTCCGGCTTGGTCTCTGCGGCGAGAGACGCGAGACCGGAGAGCAGCTGCTCTACATGCGCGGAGACGGCATAAGCGGCTGCATCCTGCTTGGCATCCGTGATAATCTGCGCGCAAAACCGCTCGATGTCAGCTTTTTTTGCGGTTTGGATGACAAAACCATGCGATTGGATAATGTGGGCGATGTAGGCGAAACTGGAAGCGCCGACGATGTGAAACCAGCGGAAACGGATTTCCGGAGAGACGGCAAAATATTCATGCGGTTCTCGGCAGTCGAGCAAAATCAGCATGCCGGGATATGCAGTGATTTCCTGTCCGCGATAGCGAACTGTCAGAGCACCGTGATCGACAAAGATTGCCTGACAGATGTCCACACAGGTTTCTCCTGCGCGGGAAAAATTGTATTGAGAATCACAGTGATAGACGCCGACGTGCGGCGTGTGATAGAGTGCCTGCTCTGTGAATGCATCCGGCTCGTGAAAAAAACGGACAGAATCCGGCAGAATGCCCGCATCTATGCGCATACAGTATCAGCTCCTAAAAAGTATAATTTTTTGATATTTCTTATCAAGAAAATGCAGTGCAGTTGTTTTGCAAATAGTATATCATAGCATTACAGGGTTGTGAATGAAAAAACACAACAATTTACGCGCTTTTTATCGCGGAAAAATAGTAAGTATAAAAATTTTTTGATATGAAATGGAGAGGAATAGCATGAGTGAGATTCGCATTGGTTTGATTGGCGGCGGCTGGATGGGCAAAGCGCACACCACAGCGTTTCACAACGCAAAGATGATTTTCGGCGATGACATGCCGGTGTTCGAAATCGTCAGCGATGTGACAGAAGATGCTGCGAAAGCATTTGCCGAGCAGATGGGCTACGCGAGATATACGGCGGATTGGCATGACGTTGTGTCGGATCCGGCTGTCGATTTGGTGGACGTTGCGACGCCGAATTGTATGCACTATGAGATGGCAAAGGCGGCACTGGAAAACGGCAAGCATGTGTTCTGTGAAAAGCCGCTGAGCCTGTCCGCGCAGCAGTCCAGAGAGCTGGCGCAGCTGGCAAAGGAAAAAGGCGTTGTCAATTACTGTGGATTTTCCAATATTATGAATCCGGCAAACCAGTATGTGGCAGAGCTTGTAAAATCCGGCAGACTAGGAAAAATTATGCGTGTCCATGCGACATATGATCAGGATATGCTGCTCGACCCGAAGATTCCGCTGGCGTGGAGACACATCAATAAGCTGGCAGGCTCCGGCGCGCTGGGCGATCTGTGCAGCCATCTGCTTTCCGTTTCGCAGATGATTCTGGGCGATATGGAAGCCGTCACAGCGGTGCAGTCCATTGTCATTCCGGAGCGTCCGGTAAAGGCTGGCTCGTCTGAGATGGGAACGGTGGAAAATGACGATGTGATTTCCTTCCTTGTGAAGTATAAAAACGGTGCCATTGGTGACTTCTCGTCCTCCCGCGTGGCAACCGGACGCAAGAATTATTTCTACTATGAGATTCAGGGCACCGAGGGCACGGTTGTCTACGATTTGGAGCGCATGTGCGAGGTACAGGTATATTTCAAGTCGGACGCCGATGTTGACCGCGGACGCGATTGCGGTTTCCGCACGGTACTGCTCAATCCGGAACACAAGGGCTTCCGGTGGTTCCAGCCGGCGGGCGGCATTGCCATTGCATTTGACGACATGAAAACCTTGCAGGCGCACACGCTGATGCAGGCGCTGCACGGCGGAGAATATATTTGTAATTTTGCCATGGGCGCAAAGGTTGACGGTGTGATTGATGCCGTGCTCAAGTCCGTCAAGAGCGGTCAGTGGGAACAGTGCTGAGAGGAGACAAATATGTTTAACAATGTAAAATTGGGTATTGCGCCGATTGGCTGGACGAATGACGACATGCCGCAGCTGGGCGGAGAGCTGACCTTTGAACAGATGATTTCCGAAGCGGCTCTCGCGGGCTTTCAGGGCACAGAAGTCGGCGGAAAGTTCCCGACAGATCCGGCTGTTTTAAATCACGCCTTGGATTTGCGCGGCATCAAAATTGCCTCGCAGTGGTTTTCCAGCTTTTTGTGCTCCAAGCCATATGAAGAGAACGAAGCAGAATTTATCCAGACCTTGGACTTTTTGGAAGCCGTTGGCGCATCGCGCGTCAATGTCTGCGAGCTGACCCGCTGCCTGTTTGCAGAGACTTGCTCCATGTTTGGCGATAATAAGCCGGTTGCCACAGAACAGGAATGGGAAAAGTTGTGCAATGGTCTCAATAAGCTGGGAAAGATTGCAGTAGACCGCGGCTTTAAGCTGTGCTATCACCATCACATGGCAACGGTTGTGCAGACAATCGAGGAGACCAAACGGCTGATGGACAACACGGATCCGCGGTATGTCTATTTGTGCTTTGACACCGGACATTTTACCTTTTCCGGAGAGGACGCCGTACAGGCGGCAAAGCTGTTCGGTGCGCGCATCGGTCATGTGCATTTGAAGGATATTCGGCCGGAAAAAATGAAGCAGGCGTATGCGGAAGGCTTTGCGTTCCGTCAGGCCGTGCTGGAGGGATGCTTTACGATTCCGGGAGATGGCTGCGTCGATTATCCGAACGTGTTCCAAGCGCTGCGCGATGCGCACTATGAGGGATGGTTTGTTGTAGAGGCGGAACAGGATCCGACAAAGGCAAACCCGTTTGAATATGCGCTGCGCGCACGCAATTACATCAAACAGACCGCTGGTATTTAAATCAAATCATAGCAAAAGCCCCGCATCGCGGGGCTTTTGTTGTATCATCTTTGCTTTCGCTCTTTTCTGCGTTCGCGGGCGGCTCTGCGCTCCTGCGCTTTGTGGGCGAACAGCTCGCGCCAGATCGTCGGGTGGAACAGAATGAGCAGCGGGAACAGCTCCAGTCTGCCCGCAAGCATGTCGAACATCAGCACGTATTTGGAAATCGGGCTGAAGAAATTGAAGTTTGCCGCAGGTCCTACCAAAGAAAGACCGGGACCGATGTTGTTGATGGTTGCGGCAACCGCCGTGAAATTGGTGACCAAATCATGCCCTTCAAAGGAAAGGGCGAATACCGAAGCCGTAAAGATAACAACAAATGTCATGACGTACACGTTGGTCGCGCGGACAACTTCATGCTCGATCGGCTTGCCGTCCATCTTGACCTTGGCGATGATTTTCGGATGGATATACGAGCGCAGCTCTTTGACAACGGTTTTGCCCGCGATGAGAAGACGAGAAACCTTGATGCCGCCGCCGGTACTGCCTGCGCAGGCACCGCAGAACATCAGCATGACAAGAATTGCCTGACTTGCCTTTGGCCACAAGTCGAAATTCGCCGTGGCGAAGCCGGTTGTCGTGATAATCGAACCGACCTGAAAGGCTGCCTGTGTCAATGCGTCAAAGACGCCGGTGCACATGCTGCGGATGTTGCACGTGATAAACGCAACAGAAGCGAGAATGACGATGAAATAGGCGCGCACTTCTTCCATGCCAAATGCCTTGCGGAATTGGTGGAACAAAATAAAATAATACGCATTAAAATTGACGCCGAATAGAATCATGAAGATGGTGACAATCCATTGCAGGTGGACGGCATAACCGGCAAAGCTGTCCGCTTTGATGCCGAAACCGCCGGTGCCGGCCGTGCCGAAGCTGGTGGCCACGCTGTCAAACAGCGGCATGCCGCCGAGAACCAGCAAGATAACTTCAAGCAGCGTGAGTCCGAAGTAAATGCCGTATAAGATACGGGCGGAGGATACCATCTTTGGCACCAGCTTGCCGACAGACGGTCCTGGGCTTTCCGCGCGCATCAAATTGATGTTGGAACCGCCGCTCATCGGAACAATCGCAAGCAGGAAAACCAGCACACCCATGCCGCCAATCCAGTGCGTGAAGCTGCGCCACAGCAGCGCACAGTGCGACAGGGCTTCTACATCCTCTAAAATGCTGGCGCCGGTTGTTGTAAAGCCGGAGATTGTCTCAAACAGCGCGTTGGTAAATGAAGGAATTTCTCTGCTGAATACAAACGGCAGACAGCCAAACACACTGAGAAACATCCAGCTCAGCGCTGTGGCAACACAGCCCTCTTTGAGATAAAAGACGTTGTTTTTCGGTTTGCGCAGCGTCATCAAAAAGCCGAGCACAATACAAATGGCTGCGGTGAGCAGATAATACACACCTTGTATTTCCTGATAATAAACCGCAGTCAAACAGGGAAGCAGCAGAAGAATGGCTTCAATCTTGAGCACATGACCCAAGATATAACGAATCATAGAAGTATTTATGCTGCGCCGTCACCTCAAAATATCGCGGATGTCCATCAGCTCTTGATGCGTTGTGACAACCATGACGGTGTCACCGACTTGAATACAGTCGTTGCCGCTTGGAATGATGATGCGTCCGTTCCGATTGATAAATGCCACGAGCAAGCTCTTGCGAATCGGGAGCTTGCGCAGCGGAACACCGATGACAGCGGATTCTTTCTCGACACGGAATTCAACGGCTTCTACGCGGGAATCAAACAAATGATACAGCGTTTCGATGTTGTTGCTGTCCTTTGAGTTGGTTTTCGCGCGCACATAAGCGATAATTGCCTCGGAAGTGATCAGGCGCGGATAAATGACGCTGCCCAAATCCAGCTGGCTGATGACGTCGTGGAAGGAAATGCGGTTGAGCTTGGTGATAACCTTTGCGTTGGACACCTGACGCGCGTGTAATGTCAGCAAAACATTTTCTTCGTCAATGCCGGTGAGCGCAACGACCGATTCGGCGTACTCGATGCCTTCTTCTTTTAGCAGTTCTTCGTCTGTGCCGTCGCCGTTGATGACGATGGCATTGGGCAGCAGCGTGCTCAGCTCCTCACAGCGCGCACGATTGATTTCAATAATTTTGACCGAAATGCCCATTTGAATCAGCTGATTGCCGAGGTAGTATGCGCCCTTGCCGCCACCGATAATCATGGTGTTGCTGACGCGCTTGGTTTTGACGCCGATGCATTCCAAGAAGGAACGCGTCATGCGGCGCGGACAAACAAACGAGATGATATCGCCCTTGGCGAGCTGGAAATCGCCGCCCGGAATGTGAAGCTCTGCGCCGCGTTGTACCACACAGATCAGTACGGCGTTGGTGATATGACGGCCCAGATGTGCGACGGTCATGCCGTCCAGAATATTTCCCTCCGGAATTTTAAATTTAATCATTTCTACCTGACCATGTGCAAAGGAATTGACCTCCAATGCCGTTGGCAGATACAGAATGCGGGCAGCCTCACGGGCAGCCTCCAATTCCGGATTGATAATCATAGCAAGACCCAAGCGGTCACGCAGGTAGCCGACTTCCTTGCTGTAATCCGGCGTGCGCACGCGGGCAATGGCGGAGCAGTCACCCACACGCTTGGCAATGGTGCAGCACAAGAGATTCAGCTCATCCGAAGCCGTGACGGCGATGAGTAAATCGGCACTGCTGATGCCGGCCTCGATTTGTACGCTGTAGCTTGCGCCGTTTCCGATGATACCCATGATATCATACAGGTTGGTCAGTTCTTGTACGGTGGAAGGGTCTTTGTCAACAATTGTGATTTTATGACCTTCCTTGCACAACTGCTGCACGAGAGTTGTTCCGACCTTGCCGCAGCCGACAATGATGATGTTAAGCCCGTGTCTGGCGGGACTATTTTTCTTTAACATACAATGATACTCCTCTGATGATGAATCAATACATCTGCCTATACTATACCATGTTTCTGTAAAAAAAACAGCTTCTATTGGAAAAATAGCGAAGGATAACTTGTGGGATGATATAGAATCCCGTATAATAAAGGTATCGTTTTACATAAGGGCAAAATAGAAAGCGGGTGTTTGTTGTGAATAACTTTGCAAGAAGAGGGGCAGCGTTTGCATTGTCTCTGCGTCTGCTCGCGGGCGGCGTACCGGTATTTGCGCAGGGCGCGGAGCGGATAACGGGAAAAGCGGAAGAAGTTTTTGACGATGTGTGTGCACAGGACTGGTTTTGTCCGTATGTGCAGTACGTGTATGAAAATGGCATCATGCAGGGAACATCGGAGACAACGTTTTCGCCATATGCTACCATGACGCGCGGCATGGTGGCGCAGATTCTGTACAATCAGGCAAAAGAGACGGACAATATAGGAGAAATGGGCAGTGAAACGCCGGTATTTTCCGATGTACAGGCGGATCAGTGGTACTTTGAAGCGGTGCAGTGGGCATATGCGAACGGAAAGGCGAGCGGCGTCGGAAACGGAAGATTTGAGCCGGAACGACAGGTGACGCGGGAAGAGCTGGCGATGTTTTTGTACCGTGATGCCGGACGGCCGTATATCGGCGGCGAGCTGTACTTCTCCGACGCAAATCAAGTGGACGGCTGGGCAAAAAATGCGATTTTGTGGGCGGTACATCAAAAGATCATGAGCGGAACAGATAACAATCGCATCAACCCGCTCGGCAGTGCTCTGCGGTCAGAGGCGGCGACGATGTTTCAGCGCTATTTGACGGTGCCGACGATTGCATATTTGACCAGCGCAGAGGAATCTGAGGAAGAGCGGGAAATCCGCATCTTCGGCCGTACCGTGGATAGCTGTCGGTATCCGAACAGCCAGACGGCGGAAGCGAATCAGACGTGGGTGCGTGTACCGGTTTGGAAGTTGGATTCCAACGGCAGCAAGTACAGCAGCACGGCAGACGTGCAAATACATAAAGAGCTGGCGGGAAGCATACAGCAGATTTTTCAGGAAATTTACGACAGCGGTGAGCAATTCCCGATTTATTCTGTCGGCGGATACAACTGGCGTGGAGATACTTCCTCGTCCGAGCACTGCTTAGGCACGGCACTGGACATCAATCCGAACGAAAACTACCAGTGCAAAAATGACGGCACGGCAATCGTCGGCAAATACTGGAAGCCGAACGAAGATCCGTATTCCATTCCGGCAGACGGCATTGTGGTAAAGACCTTTGAGAAATACGGATTCCGGTGGGGCGGCACGTTTAGAAATTCAAAGGATTATATGCATTTCTCGTATTTTGGTACGTGAGGACGAGAAATATACAAAGAAAGCGCAGACAAATCCTGTCTGCGCTTTTGCATGTTATGCGCGCTTGTGTGCGTTGCGCTGGCGGGAGGTTGGAATGCCAAGCTTCTGCCGATATTTGACGACGGTGCGCCGCGCGATTTGCACGCCGTCTTGAGACAAAATTTCCGCGAGCTGTTGATCGGCGCCTGCCGGCTCTGCGGCGATAAGCTCCTGCAGCTGCAGCAAAACCTGATCCGTGTCTGCCTCATGAATGCGGTGGGTAAACAGCGAACGCAGAGGATACACACCCCACTTGCATTGGAAAAACTTGCCCGTGACGGCGCGGCTGATGGTGGATTCGTGCAGGTTCAGCGCGGCGGCAATTTCTGCGTTGTTCATGGCGGTTCGATGCCCCGGACCGGAGAGGAAAAATGCCTTTTGTGCATGCAGAATGTACTGCATGACTTTTTGCATGGTGCTTTTTCTGTAAGAAATGAAATTTACGATTTCTTCCGCTTCTTTATAATTCTTTTGGATATATTCTTGGTCGGACTTATCCAGCGTGCCGGACTGGATAATTTGCTGATAAGTCGGGTCAATAATAATCTTTGGGAGATAATAATCGTTCATGATGATATGCAATTGCCCGTTTTCCTCTGTGATATAAAAATCCGGTAAAATATACGGCGTCTCGGAGCGCACGCCCAGCCCGTTCATGGGACGGGGATTTAATGTGCGAATCAATTCGCACGCTTCGAGCACTTCTGCACGTGTCACGCCCAGCGCTTTGGCGATGGTTCCGGTTTGCTGCTTGGCAAGCTGGTCGAGAAAAGACGCTGCGATTTGCACGGCAATAGAATTTACCGGCGTCATGCGCTGCAATTGCAAAACGAGACAGTCGCTCAAATTGGCGGCGCCGATGCCGGCAGGCTCCATGGATTGCAGCCGCACAATATTGCTTTGCACCTGCTGCTCCGAGACCTGCAAAATGCGCGCGGATTCGGACACGGATTCTGTCAAAAAGCCATTTTCATCGAGAGAGAGAATTAAGTAGCGAAGGATTTCGGCATCGCTCTGTTTGAGATCCAAAGCGGCGCTTTGCAAAAATAAATCATGCAGGGGATCCTGCTCTGCGGATTGCTCTGCCGTGTAATCGTCCTGCTCGTCCTGCTGGTCGGACAGGTGGTTGGTTCGCGTGCTGCGGCTGCGTTCAAATGGGTTGGGCTTGAAGTCGATTTCCGGACACTCTAGTTCGACGACAGGGTTTCGATACATGAGATCGGCAATGTATGTGCGAAGCTGCAAATTGTTCATTTGCAGCAGGTGCATAGAGGTTTGCATGGCAGGGGATAACCCCTGCTTTTGTGTCAGGGTCAGGTCCACAAATACTACCATCCTTTCCTTTAAGAATTGAAAAACAGGAGATTTTGTTGTAAAATAAAACAGAGGATCAGACGATTACAAAAGAGAAAGGGAACACGAAATATGAAATATCAAGAAAGCATGTCCGTACTGTCGCAGAGTGGGCTGGGCGCACTCGTCATGGAGGCAGACAGCCGTATTTTAGCGGTCAATCAAGCGGGGGATGCGCTGCTGCATGGGGCGGGAAAATTAGAGGGAAAATTGCTGTCCGAAATCGCACTGCCACTGAGTATGCAATCGGAAAAACCGGTGTATGCAAGCGTTGTTTTCGGTGAATATTTGCTGCGATGTCCGGCACCGAATGTGGAAAACCTGCCGCCGCATACACAGCTGGTTGTATTTCGCAATGCGACAGCGGATGCCATGCAGGATATTTTGATGAACGTGGTCAATCAGCTGTCGGAAGCTCTGTTTGTCTGCGATGCGGACAGCCGCATTTTGTTTTTGAATGATGCCGGCGTTCGCATGGAATCCATGGATTTGCGGGATATTCGCGGAGCACGCACGGAGGATGTTTACCAGATGCGCGACGGCAGCAAAAACAATGTGCCGGAGGTCATTCGCACGCGCAAGCCCAAACTCAATCACAGACAGTATTATACCACACGGTACGGAAAAGATGTGGATATTGTGTCCAATAATTATCCAATTGTTCAAAATGGACAGATTCTCGGTGGATTCAGCGTCATGGAGGACTGGAGCCGGATGGACAGCCTGCACAAGCAAATTTTAGAGTTGCAGGAAAAACTGCGCAATCACACGGCATCAGGAAAGAGCCACACGGCGAGCAAGCTGACAGCCAAGTATACGTTTGATGACATCGTGCATATCAGTGAACCGATGCGGCATGTTGTGTCGCGCTGCAAACAAGTGGCGAAATCCGATTCCTCTGTTATGATATATGGAGAAACCGGAACGGGAAAGGAACTGCTCGCGCAAAGCATTCACAATGCCAGCCGAAGAAAAGACGGGCCGTTTTTGGCAATCAACTGCGCGGCGATTCCGGAAAACCTGCTGGAGAGCTTGCTGTTCGGCACGGAAAAGGGTGCATATACCGGAGCAGAACGCCGTCCGGGACTGTTTGAACAAGCGGACGGCGGCACGCTGCTGCTTGACGAAATCAATTCCATGAATCTGGGGCTACAGGCAAAGCTGCTGCGTGTTTTGCAGGAGGGAACCGTGCGCCGTGTCGGCGGAGCGACGGAAATTTCCGTCGATGTTCGTGTGCTGTCCAACACCAATATTCCGCCATATCAGGCCATGGAAGAAAACAAGCTGCGCCGCGATTTGTTTTATCGGCTCGGCGTCGTGAATATTACCATCCCGCCGCTGCGCGAGAGAAAAGAGGACATTCCGCTGCTCGTCAAAACCTTTGTCATGCAGTGCAATCAAAAACTGGAGCGCAATATCCGCGATGCCGACCGCAATGTGCTGGATGCGTTTTATGCATATGACTGGCCGGGCAATGTGCGGGAATTGCAGCACGCAGTGGAACATGCGATGAATGTGCTGCCGGATGCATACTCCATGATTACAGCGGAATATATTCCGGAACACATCGGCGGTGCAGCGGGACAGACGGGAAAATCAGCGCCGGATAAGCAAAGAGATTCGCTTGCCAGTACCATGAAAGACATGGAATACAATACCATTTGCCGTGTTCTCAAAGAGACCGGCGGAAATATTTCGGAATCGGCGCGCATCCTGCAAATGAGCCGACAAAAATTACAGTATCGCATCAAACGGCATCGGATTGATGTGCAGAAGCTGCGGGAGTAAATACATTTGAAATCAGCCTCTCAAAAGTGAGAGGCTGATTTTTTTAGTAGCCGAGATCTTCTCCGATGAGAATCAGTTCACAGCGCTCCTGCGAACGCATCGGGCCTTGATGAATGACAATGGCGCGGCAAATGCTGTTCGGTGCTGTGCAGTGATAGCATTTGTCTCCGCCAGCCTTGGTACAGGCCGGAACCGGATCATCGGCATTGACACAGACAGCATCACCGTCCGTGTTTCCGAATAAACGCCATGCGTTTTTCGGCGCGGCGATGTTTTGGGCGCGCTCTATGGCAGAGGACAGATCCGGTGCGATTTTGTTGATGCCACACACGAAAAATACCTGCTTCGGGCCGTATAGAGTTGCAGAGACACGGTTGCCTGCGCCGTCAATGTTGACCACTTCTCCGGTCTCGGAGATCGCATTGGCAGAGGTGATGTAAATTTCTGCGTCCTGTACGTAGCCATCGCCCTTCCAGTGCCAGTGCACATCCGCGTGCGGCTTTAAGATGTCGTACAGATTCATTTCATCCAGCGTCATAGAACCGCCGAAAGAGACGAAATTTCCGGCTGTCTGCTGTGCCAGATAGGCAGCGGCTTCGCTGCGCGTTTCAAAATACCGATAGGAAAAACCGTGCAGCGCAAAATTCTTTTGTAAGCGCATGAGATCCATATACGCAACTCCTTTCGAATCATCTGCCTGTATTGTACTGGAACAAACCATGAATTGCAAGCAGAGATACATTTGGGTGGGCTGTTCTTACAGCCCACCCAGACGTGATATTGGAGAAAGTTCTTTGAACGAATCGGTTAGTCGTCAGCCAATTCCTTGTAAGTTTCAAAGCGATGCTTTGCATCTGCCTCTGCCTTTTCGTACAGACCGTCCGCCTTTTCCGGGAAGGACAGCTTCAGGGAAGCGTAGCGGTTCTGACCCTTGATAAAGGTCTGGAACTCACCGTTCGGTTCCTTGGAGTAATCCAGCTGGAACGGGTTCTTGCCCTGCTCTGCCAGATCCGGATTGTAGCGGTACAGCTGCCAGTAGCCGGACTGTACGGCGTCCTTTTCTGCTTCCTGAGACAGACCCATGCCGCGCTTCATGCCGTGCTCAATGCACGGGCAGTAGCAGATAACCAGAGACGGACCGTCATATGCTTCTGCTTCACGAATTGCCTTGAGCGTCTGTGCCTGATCGGCGCCCATAGCGACCTGAGCAACGTATACATAGCCGTAGCTCATGGCCATCATGCCGAGATCCTTCTTTCTGGTGGTCTTGCCGCCGGCTTGGAACTTCGCGATTGCGCCGGTAGCGGTGGACTTGGAAGCCTGTCCGCCGGTGTTGGAGTACACTTCGGTGTCGAGAACCAGAACATTGATGTTCTTGCCGGAAGCGAGAACGTGATCCAGTCCGCCGTAGCCGATGTCGTAAGCCCAGCCGTCGCCGCCGAATGCCCAAACAGACTTCTTGCTCAGGTATTCCTTGTTCTGGCGGATAAATGCAGCAGCTTCGCTGTTGTCATCCTTGATTGCATCGAGCAGTGCGTCGGAAACGGCGCGGGATTCCTCGGAAATGTCATGCTTTTCCAGATAAGCCTTGGCTGCATCGACAGCGATGCCCTGTTCAGCCAGAGATTCTACAGAAGCGAGAACCTGTGTCTTGACAGCCTCCTGACCGAGCAGATAGCCGTATGCGTATTCTGCGTTGTCCTCAAACAGAGACATTGCCCAAGCCGGACCGTTGCCGTTCTTGTCCGTGGTGTACGGAGAGGACGGGGTGGAGCCGCCGTAAGCGGAGGAACAGCCGGATGCGTTTGCAACATACATGCGGTCGCCGAACAGCTGGGTTACCAGCTTGATGTACGGCGTCTCGCCGCAGCCTGCGCAGGCACCGGAGAACTCAAAGTACGGCTTTGCAAACTGAGAATTCTTGACGGATTTCGCATTGACGGCGTCCTTCTTGATGGTAACGGTGTCAACTGCATAGGTCCAGTTCGGCGCTTCCTTGAGCTGGGAAGCGAGCGGTGCGAGAGACAGCGCACCCTTGTCCTTCATCGGGCAGACATTGACACAGCTCTTACAGCCGGTGCAGTCATACGGAGAAACCTGCATACGGAACTGATACTTGTCGAGACCGGCGCCCTTGGCGGTAACGGTATCGAAGCCTTCCGGCTTGTTTGCAGCTTCGGTTTCGTCAAGCAGAATCGGACGAATTGCCGCGTGCGGACAAACATATGCACACTGATTGCACTGAATGCAGGCAGTCATATCCCACTGCGGAACCTCTACTGCTGCGCCGCGCTTCTCGTACTGAGAAGTACCTGCCGGCCAAGTGCCGTCCTCCAGACCATATTTCATCATCTGACCAACCGTCAGCGCGTCGCCCTGCTGGCGGTTCATCGGAGCTACGATTTCCTTGATAAATTCCGGTACATTGTCCTGCTTCGGGGCATCCTCTGCGGCAGCCCAAGACTCTGGAATCTCAACAGCAACCAGCTCGTTAATGCCGTGGTCGATGGATGCGTTGTTCATGTCAACGACCTTCTGACCCTTCTTTTTGAAGTAGGATTTGTAAATCGCTTCCTTCATTTCGGTAACTGCCTGCTCAATCGGAATCACGCCGGTCAGGTTGAAGAAGGATGCCTGCAGAATGGTGTTGGTGCGGTTGCCCAGACCCAAGCCGCGCGCGATGTCAATGGCGTTGATGATATACAGCTTTGCCTTTTTCTCGTACAGAGCACGCTTCATGGAAGCTGGCAGCTGTGTATCCAGTTCGTCTGCCGACCACTGGCAGTTGAGCAGGAAGGTACCGCCTTCCTTGAGGCCTGCAACCATGTCGTACTGATGAACATAAGACGGATTATGACATGCGACAAAGTCTGCGGCGGTTACCAGATACGGAGAGCGAATCGGATTTTTGCCGAAACGCAGATGAGACTGTGTCAGACCGCCGGACTTCTTGGAGTCATATACAAAGTATGCCTGACAGTACAGGTCTGTCGCATGACCGATAATCTTGATGGAGTTTTTGTTTGCGCCTACCGTACCGTCAGAGCCCATGCCCCAGAATACGGCGGAGGTCAGACCTTCTGTGGACAGCTTCGGTTCTTCTGCGCGCGGCAGAGATGTGTGGGTGACATCATCGACGATACCAATGGTGAAATTGTTCTTTGGCTTGTCCTGCTTGAGGTTCTCAAAGACGGAAACAATCTGACCCGGTGTAGTGTCCTTGGAGGACAGACCATAACGGCCGCCGACAATCGGAATATCGCTGCCGATTTCCTTGAAGATGGAGCAAACGTCCTGATACAGCGGCTCGCCCATGGCGCCCGGCTCCTTGGTGCGGTCGAGAACAGCGATTTTCTTGACGGACTTCGGCAGAACCTGGAAGAAATGCTTCGGGGAGAACGGACGGTACAGGTGGACGTTTATCATACCGATTTTTTCGCCCTTGCTCATCAGAAAATCAACCGCTTCGGTGGCAGTTTCTGCGCCGGAACCCATCAGAATGATGACGCGCTCTGCGTCCTCTGCGCCGTAGTAGTCAAACAGCTTGTGCGGACGGCCGGTAATCTTGCCGATCTCGTTCATGTAATGCTCTATCGCGTCCGGAATGGCAGCAACCTTGGTGTTGCATGCTTCGCGGCACTGGAAGAAGATGTCCGGATTTACGGTGGTGCCGCGGGTTGCCGGATGCTCCGGATTCAGCGCGTGCTTGCGGAATGCCTTGAGGGAATCCATGTTGACCAGCGGGCGCAGATCTTCGTAGTCCAGCACTTCAATCTTCTGAATCTCGTGAGACGTGCGGAAGCCGTCGAAGAAGTGCAGGAACGCCATGCGCTGGTCAATGGCAGTCAAATGAGCAACGGCGCCCAAATCCATAACTTCCTGCGGGGAGGAAGAAGCCAGCATAGCAAAGCCGGTGTTGCGGACTGCCATGACGTCGGAATGGTCACCGAAGATAGACAGTGCATGCGCAGACAGCGTGCGGGCGGAGACATGGAACACACCCGGAAGCATTTCGCCTGCGATTTTGTACATGTTCGGAATCATGAGCAGCAGACCCTGCGATGCCGTGTACGTGGTGGTCAGAGCGCCGGACTGGAGAGAGCCGTGCACGGTACCGGATGCGCCGCCTTCCGACTGCATTTCCACAACGTGTACCGGCTGGCCGAACAGATTTTTTTTGCCGTTTGCTGCCCACTCATCCACGTGTTCAGCCATCGGGGAGGACGGTGTGATCGGGTAAATGCCCGCAACCTCGGTAAATGCGTAAGAAACGTACGCAGCAGCCTGGTTGCCGTCCATGATTTCGATTTTCTTAGACATACAATTCATCTCCTAAAATCAAACAGGATTCAATATTGATTACAAAAGTTTAATAAGCTGACTTCAATTCATTGACTCTCGGTCAACGTTTCAATGCCTGCATTATACTGATTTGCCGTTTTAATGTCAATGCGTAAATTATCTTTTCTACAAAACGGACAAAATATTTTCGCTTTGATTGTGCAAGATGTACATTTTGCGCGAGAGAGAGAAAAAGCGGGAAAAAATCTTAGTTGACATCGACAGAAACAGGGTGTATATTGGTAATACCATTCAAAACGGATAAAAATATGATATTTTGATATAAAAAGGAAAGAGGTGATACGCTTTGAAAGGCAACACGGAAACGGGGAAAAAGAAATCCGTGCGAGCAGTGAAAACCATCGCGGTAAAGCCGACCAAGCGGCAGCTGCAGGCAATGGAGACCAAAAACAAGATTTACAAAGCGGCAATAGAAGAAATCAATAAAAAAGGCTTTAACAATGTCAATATTGAGGACATCACAACAGCCGCCAATGTGGCAAAGGGCTCGTTTTACACGCACTTTGAATCCAAGGAAGCGTTGGTGTTCTATACGTTTGAACGCTCGGACAAGCTGTACAAGGAAGCCTATCAAAAGATACAGGATCGGAATTTCCTCGATACGCTCCCGTGCTTTGTGGGATGCTGCTATGAGGAATATGAAAAACGCGGCAAGGGGATTATCCGCGCGATTATCTCCAATTACTTCAACACGGACGAAAATTTGTTTTACAACAAAGACCGCGAGCTGTACAAATGTCTGTACCAAATCGTCGAGCACGGAAAGCAAGAGGGCGTGCTGGATAAAGAGACCGACAGCGACAGCTACGTCAAGATTTTGCTGTCCACGATGATCGGCATTGAAGTACTCTGGTGCTTCGACGATAGAGACCGCAGCCTTGCCGAAATGATGGTCAATGCCATCCGCATTACCGCCAAGGGCATGGTGTGCGACGCAAACGGCAAATAATACCTGAGAAATGGAACAGCCTTCCGATACGGAACACAATCCGTATTGGAAGGCTGTTTTTTGGTGCTTTTTACGGGAAACGCGCAATCATTTCAAACGTATTTGTTGATATGCACAAGAAAGTTTGTATTTTTTTGTGGGAATTTACATCTTTACATTTGCCTGACTCGAAAGTATAATGACCTCAGGTCAATGACCAAGGGTCAACGAAAGAGAGCGAACCCAATCATTGCAAAATTGTATTGTTGTAGAGCGGCCGGAGCATCCGGCTGTACATTGAAGGAGGAACCTAAAAATGGATATGAGTTATCTGAAGGACATGCCGATCGCGGTTCTGGGCGGCGGCGCAGTAGGCAAGACGATGGCTGCGGACTGTGCACTGGCGGGAAAGGAAGTTCGCCTGTGGGATCAGCCGAGATTTGCTAAGACCAATTTCCTCAACATTGAAAAGACCGGCATTACCCTGAGCGGCAACCAGTTCAGCTTCTTCGGCTACCAGCGCAGAGGCATCGCACACGTTGCTCTGGCTACCGACGATCTGGCAAAGGCTGTCAAGGGCGCAGGCATCATCATCGTTGCCGCTGTCGCTCTGGGTCATGAGGCAATTTTCCGTGAGCTGATTCCGCTGCTGGAAGACGGTCAGGTGATTCACATCCTGCCGGATAACTGCGGCACCTTCGTATTCCGCAAGCTGATGCGTGAGATGGGCTGCACCAAGGACGTTGTTGTCGGCGCATGGTACACGGCTCCGTACGGCATCCGCGTGGTACGCCGCGGCGGCGTTGTCACCAACGAGTGCAAGGTAGAGGACCGCATCACCACCATCCGCGGCTGCGCGCTGCCGATGAAGGACAACGACAGATTCATGGCTTCCGCTTACTACATTCCGGCATTCGGCGCAATCATTGACGCGGAGGGCGAAGTTACCATCTCCAAGAAGGGAGAAGAGTTCCACCACGGCTTCGTAGAAGGCAACACCGTACTCGACATCAACCTGTCTAACGTAAATCCGGTTATTCATGTTCCGGGCACGGTATTGGCAGTTTCCACCATGCAGAACTTTGACACGGTTCTGGGTCAGAACAAGGCAAACTACTCTCTGTACGCATTCGGCGCTTGTCCGGCAATCGCTGAGGTTCAGGCGAAGTTCTGGGAGGAAGAAAAGGCGCTGGCTAAGGCTATGGAAGTTGGCCTGTGCACGGTAAACTATGAGGACTTCTTCTCCCGCACCACGATGTACGGCAAGGAATACATGGGTCCGGATTTCGCAGTACCGTATGAAGAAAACTACCAGAACTTCTGGGGCGACGGTCCGTTCGATCTGGAAAACCGTTACATCACCGAGGACGTTCCGGTTGGCTGCTATCTGATGAGCCAGCTCGGCAAGAAGTACAACGTTCCGACTCCGATCATCGACTCCATGATTCTGCTGGCATCCACCATGCTCAAGCGCGATCTGGCAGGAGACTCCAAGTGGACGCTGGATTACCTCGACATCGACCACATGACCCACGACCAGCTGCAGGCTTATCTGCGCGAGGGAACCTATACCCCGAAGGCATAATCTGCGCTGGAGGATTCACACAACCAACTTTCATCAAAACCAAGGATACTTTGTATCTTCCCGAAGCATCTGGCATAAGTGCGGCGGGATGACTGAAACAAAATTTTATTCTTAAAACAGCAATTGTAACCAAACATGATATTTGGCAAGCATATCGGCGGGTTTGCTGCCATGCAATCATTCTTCATTTAAAACCACCTATCTCAAGTAACCTGCGGAATGCAACACCCTTTGCATTCCGCAGATACTTTTCTGGCGGAGATGCGCGGCGGAAAAGGACAGAAGTTTGCATGCAAAAAAACTTGCACTGCATGCAAAATGTTTTGCGGATAAATTTTGCGGGCAAAGTGCTGAGATGTTTTGCTGGAAGTTGGTTGTTTTATACAAAAAAATAGAAAACGATTGGCAGATTGAATAAATTTAAGAATGAAAAATTGACAGATTCATCTGAGAACCTGCAAAATGCAGAAACCTGCCTGCTGGAGAGAGTGCATAGAAAAAACGCGGAAACACAAGAATTTGCGGTGAATATGCACAATTTTCTGCAAGAAAACTTGTGCACAACAAATGAAAACAAAATTTTTCTGTGTATTTTCTCGAATTGGCATGGAATTTGCATGTATATCCGTAAAGAGATACGACAAAGAAAAGCAGAGAAGAAAATCGAAGGAGGAACTTTTATGGCTAAGGAATACATGAAGAGAATTGAAGCGCTGCGTCAGCAGTATCTGGCAACCCGCGTTGACATGGACGTATACAATGCCAAGTATCTGACCGAGGGCTTTAAGGAATCGGAAGGCGAGCCGTGGATTATTCAGAAGGCAGTCGGCTACCGCCACATCTGTGAAAAGAAGAATGTATATATTCAGGACAATGAGCTGCTCGTTGGCGGCGTAGGCTTCAAGCCGCGTGCCGGCATCCTGTGTGCAGACAGCTCCGCCGGCATCATCGCGGACGAACTGGACACCATCTCCACTCGTAAGTTTGACCCGTTCTATCTGAGCGAGGAAGGCAAGAAAATCTACACCGAAGAAGTCAAGGATTATTGGACCAATAAATGTTTGCTTGATCGTTGGAAGAAGATGACACCGCGGGATATGCAGACCATGAAGGACAACGGTGCAATCTTTATTGACCGCAAGGCCGTGCGCGGCTACGGTGAGACCACGGTTGACTGGCGCATGATTCTGAGCAAGGGCATCGGCGCCATTCGCGATGAGGCGAAGGAAAAGCTCGCGGCGCTGGACGATTCCGTACCGGGAGATCTGGAAAAGAGCTTCTTCTATCGTTCGGAAATCATCGCAGCGGATGCGGTCATTCATCTGGCACACCGCCATGCAGATCTCGCAGAACAGCAGGCGGCAGCCTGCACCGATGAGAAGCGCAAAGCAGAGCTGCTCAAGATTGCGGAGGTAAACCGTCACGTTCCGGAATTTCCGGCACGCAATCTGTATGAGGCCATGCAGTCGCTGCTGACCTATGAGTATGCGTGCTTCATGGAGCAAAATGCATCCTCTTATAACATTGGCCGTCTGGATCAGTACTTCTATCCGTACTACAAGGCAGATAAGGAAGCTGGCATCATCACGGATGATGACGCACAGGAGCTGTTTGACTGCTTGTGGATTAAGATTGCAGAAATGTCCCTGTTCCAGGACGAAATCACTGCGCAGTACGCGGCAGGCTACTGCATCACCGTACAGACCAGCTGCGGCGGTATCAATGAGTACGGTGATGACGCAACCAACGAGCTGTCTTACATGATGATTCAGGCGACGATGGACGTCAAGTTTAAGGAACCGAATCTGGCAGTTACTTACAGCATGGCAAAGAATCCGGATGCGCTGCTGCATAAGGCGGTAGAATCCATCTCGATGGGTCTGACTATGCCAGCCATTTACTCCAATGATGTGGGTATCCGCATGATTCTGAACAAGGGCATTCCGCTCTCCGAGGCTTGGGACTGGAACCCGTGCGGCTGCGTAGAGACCAATGTATCCGGCAAGCTCAAGGAATATACGGACATTGCCGACATCAACATGGGCGCCATGGTAGAATTTGCGCTCAACGATGGCAAGAGCCGCATCACGGGTGAGCAGGTGTCCGTTCACACCGGCGATCCGCGTGAATTCAAGACCTTCGACGACTTCCTTCAGGCAGTGAAGAAGCACATTGACCACGCGGTAGATGTTATCACTTCCGGTAACCAGCTGCTCGACTATCTGTCTATCAACTATCGTCCGGTTCCGGTTCTGTCCATGGGCTTCCCGCACACCATGGAAGTCGGCAAGGACTATAGCCAGCCGGGCGGCGCCAAGTATTCTGTTGGCGGCGGCGTTATTACGGTCGGTCAGGCGGATATTATAAACTCTGTAGCTGCCGTCAAGCATCTGATATTTGACGAAAAGAAGTGCACGATGGATGAGCTGGTCAAGGCGCTGGACGCGGACTTTGTCGGCTATGAGGATATCCAGAAAATGTGTTTGGATGCACCGAAGTACGGAAACGATGATGAGCGCGCAGACTTCTGCGTCGGCGAGATTTTTTCCCACGTGGTTGACCAGTTCGAGACGTATGAAACGGCATTTGGCAAGATGACCTGCGGCATGCTGCCGGTATCCGGCAATACCCCGATTGGCCAGTGGGTAGGCGCATTGCCGTCCGGCAGAAACGCAAAAACGCCGCTGACAGACGGCATCGGTGCAACCGGCGGCACTGACATCAATGGCCCGACCGCGCTGCTCAAGTCGGTTTCCCGTATCCCGCACGCACGATACACGCAGGGCACACAGCTCAATATGAAGTTTGAGCCGGAAATGCTCAAGGGAGAGAGCGGCATCGCACACGGCATGAACATGATTAAGACCATGAGCATGCTGGATGTATACCACGCACAGATCAACTGTGTAGACCGCGATACCCTGATTGATGCACAGGTAAATCCGAAGGAGCACAGAGACCTGCTGATTCGCGTTGCAGGCTACACGGCATTCTTTGTCGAACTATCCAAGGAGACACAGGACGAAATTATCGGCCGTACCGAAATCAATAACTGGTCTGGCGGCTGCGGCTGCTAAGCGCAGAACTTTTATTAAGAAGAAATCCACAAGGAGGCACACGCAATGAGCGTTCCAACCATTTACGATGCAGATAGAAAAGGCACCGTGCTGCGTATTGAGCGGTCGTCCGTTCATGACGGTCCGGGACTTCGAACCGTATTGTTTTTGAAGGGATGCCCGTTGCGGTGCCAGTGGTGTTCCACGCCGGAGAGTCAGAAATTTGAGATTGAAACCGGAGACTCCTATTCCTATGGCTCTGTGATGACCGTGCAGGACGTCATGCGGGAGCTGCGCAAGGATTCCCTGTTCTTCTTTATTTCCACGGGCGGCATCACAATATCCGGCGGCGAGATTCTCGCACAGCCGGAGTTCACGCGGGCAGTTCTTCGCAACTGCCGCGCAGAATGTATGCACACGGCGATTGAGACGTCGTTCTTTGCACCGTGGGAGACCATCAAAAGCATTCTGCCCTATGTCAATTTGGCGTTTGTCGATATGAAGTTTTTCTCCAATGACCTGCACAAGCAGTATACCGGCGTGGACAATGAATTAATCAAACAGAACCTGCTGGCGACCAATGAGCTGGAGGACAAATTTCAGCTTGTCATTCGAACCCCCATCATTCCGGGACTCAATGACTCGGAAGAAGAACTGTGCAAGATCGGAGAATTTTGCACAAAACTAAAAAAGCTCAGCTATGTACAGCTGCTGCCGTATCATAAGCTCGGCACAGCGACCTATGAAAAGCTGGGGAGAGCATATGCACTGCCGGATATCAAAAGCCCGACACCGGATCAGATGGCAGGCTATGTAAAGATTATCGAACGGTATGTAGAAAATGTGATTTTCTAAGCAGATCATAGACACTGTTCCCGCAGACGGTGAACAGTGTCTATATCGGTATATACACACACTTTTTTTGATTTAGGATGGTGGAGCATAATGGATCAGAAAGTTAATATTCATGTATTTTATGAATGCAAGGGACAGCACACGCACGAGTATCCGCAGATCCTTGTGCCTCTGCAGGAACCAATGAAAATCAGTATTGGTAAAATGGAATACGATGTGACGCCGCAGGAGCTTTGCTTTATCCCGACAGGGATGCTGCACCAGTGCAATTATTACGGCAAGCTGCTGGCGATCAATTTATCCGATGATATGGCAGACAGCGGCGAAGTTATCTTGATTTCCAACCCGCTGATTATTTCCATGCGCGGACAAATTGTTCAGCTTGTCGAATTGATTCAGGCGGAGCTGGAGCAAAATCCGGACAGTACAGCGGTTCGGCATTTATACAAATATTTGTACAGCAAGCTGATGGAAAACTGCGCGGCGCCGTCGATCCAGTACATCAATGAATATTATCATCTGCCGATTACGGTGGATCAGCTGGCTAAAATTGAAAATTACAACGTGACCTATTATTGCGACTGGTTTAAGCAGCAAACGGGATTGTCTCCGAGCTTTTATCTGCGCAATACGCGCATCCAGCGGGCAAAAGAGCTGCTTGTGACGACCAATTTCAGCGTGATGGAAATTGCGGTTATGGTAGGATACAGCAGCAATTCGACCTTTACGCGCGCATTTCACAACGTCACGGGCATGACGCCGAAGGCATACCGAGAGTGCCCGTGCTTTAAGAAAACGGTCAGCGTTGTATGATACAGAAAGTATGCAATGCTTGTGTTAACCAAAGAACGGTTTTTGCCGGAAGCAGAAAAATTCTGCTTCCGTTTTTTTGCTTGAAATGATATAATAAATAACAACGAGGAGGTGTCAGCGTATGTCGAATCGAATTATCCAGATGAAAAGTGACAAAAGAGAGAAAAGCGTAGCGGATTTGGCGTATCTTTTGAGAGATGAAATCAACGCGGATATGATATTTGGAAAACCGTGCCAGATAGGCGGCGGAGATGTCGCCCTGCTGTGCTTTGAGCGGCTGTTTTTCCGCAACGGCAGCTATGCGAGTCTGACGATTATGCTAACCGATGATGGGGACGTGCAGACCGCGGATATTGTCGGCTATGGCGGCGGGGAAGGATTGGGAAATTTTAGCTGGGGTGCAAATCGTAGTTTTGCCGAAATGGCGGAAGGAGTTTTGAGAAAACAAGGCTTTCAGACCTATTCTGCCCAAAAGATATAATTCCCGTGCAGAAAAGACAACATCACCTGCGTACAAAGTCAAAGCGCCAGTTCCGGTTTTCCGGTTCTGGCGCTTGTGTATATTGGAGATTATGCGGCAATCAATGCCCAAATGACGGCGATGACGATAGTTGGAAGCATATTTGCCGGTTTGAATTTTTTGCCCCACACCATGTTGACGCCGACACAGAAAATCAGCATGGAACCGGTCAAAGATAAATTGGCGAGTGCCTGCTCGGTCATGATTGGCTGCAAAAAACTTGCCAAAATCGTAATTGTGCCCTGAAACAATGCGACCGGAATGGCGGAAAAGATACTGCCCTTGCCGAGAGATGCCGTCATGGCACAGACGATAATCATATCAATGACGCCTTTTAGCGCCAGCGTGTGATAATCACCGGAAATACCGTCCTGAATAGAGCCGACAACCGCCATTGCACCGATGCAGACGGTCAGAGAGGTCATGACAAAGGCGTTGACAAATTCGCTGTCATTCGCATTGCCGGTTTTGGCGCGAATCCATTCGCCGAACTGCTCGATGCGCTTTTCAAAATTGCACGCTTCACCGATCAGTGAGCCGACAGCAAAGCACACGACGATCATAATGGTACCGCTGCTCGACAGATTTCCGCCTGAAATTTGCAGCATTTTTTCCATGGCACCGCCCATGCCGACGAACAGCAGACAAAGACCCTGCGATTTGAGCAGGGTCTCCTGAAATCGTCGGTTGAGTCTGCCGCCAAACAGCAGACCCAGCAGCCCGCCGATGATAATTAAGCTGACGTTGATGATTGTTCCTAAGCCTATCAATGGAATTCCTCTTTTTTATCTGGTTTCGTTGTGTTGGAGTAGATTTGCGGGGAGGCAATGACACTGTTGATGCCAAGCTCTTTGCAGAACTGCAAGCCCTTTTCCGTCAATACATATTTTCCGCTGGCACAGATGCGCACATCCGGATTGCTGCGGCGCACCTGTGTGATTGCTACGCCGAGCAGCGTGCCGATACCAATGTCGTCAAATTCGTTAAACGGTGTTTCGTGAAAGCCATATTGATTTCTGCCGTTGTTCTGTGCCTTGCCGTATAGTAGCCAGCACAGTTCATCGACCTGAAACACAATGACATCCGTAAATTTCGCGAAGTCACCGGCGAAGTAAATCGCGCGCGGCGTGGCAATTTCGATGCCGACATCGCAGAGAATGTCGTAATCAATCGCACACTGCGCAATAAATAAATGCTGCTGCTGCGCCTCTCGGCAGCGATTGACGAGCGGCAGCAAAATGGACATTTTTTCAATGCCGCAGGTCTGTGCCGCGTCGAATAATCCGCACAGCATGGATTCAAACAGCATTTCATTGCTGATAATCATGTAATAGCTGAGATCCGGATGCTTGTCCCACACGGCTTTGACACGCGCGCGCAGCCATTCTTCGGTGCAGCCCATAAACTCGCTGAGTTGGTCAAAATCCGAGGCAAGACTGGGAAGAAGGGTTTCTATCGGTCCGTCCGGCAGCCGCACGCACAGCTGCTTTTGGGAATTGTTCCGAAGCTTCTTCAGCCAAGAGGCGGTTTGGCATTCCTGCAGCTGCTTGAGACGCGGATCGTTCGGTGTTTCCGGTTCCAGCAGCAACAGACTTTGCATGAGCAGCCGCTGCGTGTTGGTTTCCGCAATAGATTCTCCGGTTACCATCACACCGTTGGTGTTTTCCGGTGCAGACAGATTTTCATATGCGTTTATCGACGCGATATAGTTCAATAGAAATCACATCCTTTTTATTATAAATAGCAGTCCGTATGCTTGCAAGTGCAAAAGAATAAAAAGGTCTGCCGGTATGATCCAGTCATACCAGCAGACCCCCGAACAGTATCAAGGGATACTGTGGATGGTGGACAACATTACATTGCCATGCTGTAAATTTTGGCAGCGATTTCCGGCGTCAGCTTGATGAAATTGCCGTGATTCGGAGCACCGTAGAACATGTTTTCAACCATGCCTGGGATGTCCTCCGGCTTGCCGCCGAGGGAGCTGATAGAATTTGGCATACCCAGTTCATCAAAGAACGCACGCAGCAGCTTGACACCTTCCATAGCAGTCACTTCCGGATGCTCAAAGTCGTTCTGGCAGCCAAAGATACGGGTTGCAAACTTGACGAACTTTTCCGGTCCCTTTGCCTTGATGGCATATTCCATCCAGTACGGGAACAGCAGAGCCAGACCGGCACCGTGGGATGCGCCGTAGTTGATGCCGATTTCGTTGTCCATGTGATGGGTGCCCCAGTCCTGTGCACGGCCGACACCAGTGATGTTGTTCTGTGCGACCATAGCAGCCCACATGATATTTGCGCGCGCCTCGTAGTCGTTCGGGTTCTTCATGACGCGGCGGCCTTCCTTGAGCATGGTCAGCATAACAGCTTCCAGCATGCGGTCGGTCAGCTCGCAGTCCGGCGTGTCGGAGAAGTAACGCTCCAAGCAGTGTGCGAAGATGTCGGAAACACCGGAAGCGGTCTGATACGGCGGAAGCGTCATCATCAGCTCCGGATTCATGATAGCGAACAGCGGGCGCAGAATATCGCCGTCTGCGCAGCGCTTGTACTGCTTGCCGTCCTCTGTGACAAGGGTGACAACCGAGTCGGTAGAGCCTTCGGAACCGGATGCCGCGATGGTGACGACACAGCCTACCGGCAGAGCTTCGGTAACCGGCCCCTTCTTGCCGCAGTAGTAATCCCAGAAGTCACCGTCATACAGTGCGCCCAGCGCAATGCCCTTTGCAGAGTCCATAACCGAGCCGCCGCCCAGCGGGAGGATGAAATCAACCTTTTCCTTCTTAGCCAGTTCGATGCCTTCATACACCAAATCGCTCAGCGGGGAAGCCTTCACGCCGCCCAGCTCCACGTATTCCAGACCGGATGCTTCCAGAGAAGCCTTTACGCGATCCAAAAGACCGGAACGCTTGACAGAACCGCCGCCGTAATGGATCAGAACTTTATGACCGCCATAACGCTTGACCAGTTCGCCGGTCTGTGCCTCGGTGCCCTTGCCGAATACAAAATAAGTTGGGCTGTAGAAAGTAAAGTTATCCATACAATAAACCTCCTGCGTACATAAAAGTAATCTTAAAATAAATGAACGAATAATGGTAAGTGCTTGAAATCCTTGCCATTATTATAGAAGAAAATCAAGCCGTATAGTGTGCATGCATTCATCTTTTTTTTGCCGAATCTCGACTGCTGTTTGCAGCAAAAAAACCAAGAACAGGGCGCAAGCGCAGCGCGTTTCTTGTCTGGTGTGCACAGAAAACGCAGTCTCCTGCAAGCGGCAAACAATTTGTGAAATCCGGCACAACCTGCGTGAGTTAGGTTTCTTATAATTAAAATAGCGATTCGTATCGTTATTTTTACAGAATGAGCGGATGGGAGGCATATCTATGCAGCAGACACTACAGACATTTTATCAAAATTTGGATCAATATTATGCAGCCGGTGATGTCGATCAGATGGAACGCTTTTTGCTGGAAACGGAGGCACAGTACCGAAAAAACACGGCGGGAGCGGCAGAAATCGGCATTGCTGTTTATAATGAGCTGGGTTCTCTGTATCGCGGCATCAGCCGGTATGATGCGTCAATTTCCTCGTTTCAGCACGCGAGACAGCTGGTGGAGAAAGAGATTGGCACGGACAGCGTGCAGTATGCGACAGTGCTCAACAATATGGCGGGAACCTGCCGTTTG
>ENA-OPDA01000588-OPDA01000588.1-human-gut-metagenome-genome-assembly--contig:-NODE-588-length-26607-cov-7.180853_pt1 | contig 26607 bp, 30 predicted proteins | sample MGYA00241253_ERZ501486 | MGnify/ENA primary metagenome ERZ501486 (study PRJEB25962, sample SAMEA2042510) | human gut metagenome | biome: human gut; feature: human-associated habitat; material: faeces... | reverse complement strand
GAGGACAGGCTTCAGATATAATAGAAAGATTAGGAGGAAAAACGTCAGGAACAGTTTCTAAAAAGACAGATTATGTATTAGCTGGTAGTGAAGCTGGAAGTAAATTAACTAAAGCACAAAATCTTGGAGTGCAAATAATAACAGAAGAAGAATTTAAGGAAATGGTTAAATAAAATGTGGGTATAGGTAAAATTAGAAAAAAACTAATCACATAAAAATAAATGAAGAAAGGAGTGTATGGTGTATTTAAATTATTAATATATCATACAAGAAAAAATGGAACAAAAATATACTTTTGAAATGATGTGGGAAGATTTAGATCAAGGATATCAGATATATTACACATATGTAAGAAACAAATATTTATTATTTAAAACAGCATCAAATTGTTATACACAAAAACTCTTGTCAGATAATCCAAAAAATCCACAACCTAAAATGACAATGTTAACTTTAAAAAGAGTTAGAGAAATGTTTCCTCATATGGAAAATATTGAGTATAGAGTTGGTATGCAGGAACAAGATTAAAATAATTTAAAGGAGAAAAATAAGTAATATGGCTGTAATAATAGATGGAAAAAAATTAGCTAAAAAAACAAGAGAAAATTTAAAAATAGAGTGTAGTAATTTAAAAGAAAAAAATATTAATAATATTATTTATAATTATCATAATTATAGGTGCTATTTTCCTTGTAAATGCATATAGTAAAGACTCAAAACAAAAAAGATATACTGAAATAAAAGAAGACATAAATACCGAACTAGAAAGATACATGTATGTTATCGCACCAAAATGTAACATCGATGAAGGCACGCCTTTAATAACTCATAAAGATTTAGTATATAATGGTGGTATGGACAAAGAAAAATTTCTAGACACAGATAACAAATCATACTGTAAAGCCTATATTATTCCAAAGTGTAATAAAAATCATATATGGTCATGGGATATAAAACTAAGTTGCAAAGACTATGAAGATGAAGGATATGTTGACTGGGATGAAGCTTTTACTCCAAAAGTTTGAAGCAGTATCTTTTTTTATAAATTTACACCTAAAAATATACATGATATAATATGTTTAATAAAGGAGCTCTTATGAAAAAGAAGAAATTAATCATTATCACAAGCATTCTAGTTATAATTATACTTGTTGGTTTAATCACAAGTTATATTGATGGTGGAAGAGTAAGCACAGGTCATGAACCAAAATACACAATAAAAATAACTAGTAAAGATGGAAGAAAAGTTACATACTTTGGCCTAGGTTATAAAATAGTTAGATACATAAGCGTATCACCTAATGAGCCATATAAAAATAATAGAGGTACTAAAATGGGGAGTTGGTTTATGAAATATGAACTAATCGATTCAATAAATAATATAGATGACTTCTATAAAACCCCTTTAACTCAATATAACGATATTAGAGACCTAAGCAAAAATTATACTATTTCTGATGCTAGGAAGGATAATTGTTATGTTACTGGATCGCCTATAAATGATAAACTATTTTCTGGTTTCACTAGTAAATATAATAAGAAAAGAGATGCTTTTGTTAGAGTAGTGCAAACTACCACTGAAGGAGATATCATAATAACAGATGTTTTATATGATTCTAAAAATGATAAAATTCATATTGTAACAGATAATACAAGAGATAAATACTCTTCAAAAGAAGATAGAACTATTAAGTATCAGTCTTATGAAAAAATCAGTGTATGGTTTCATAATAGCGCTAGATACTGGGTAGCATATAATGGAACACTCCCAGAAGAAAACATAAATGAAGCAGATAATGAAAACTTCTTTATCATAACAGCATTAGACTAAATAAATTTATTATCCAGTAGTACCGTAACCAAACACATGTTAAACATTTTTTAAAAATGTAGATCGCAAATCAAAATAAAAATAATATGTAAGAGTTATGTAAAAAGTAAATGTAAAAGCCAATTTATATTGAAATAGATACCATGCATCTAGACACCAGAAACATGATTATATATAAGTTAAATTATGATAAATAAATTGGAGATACATACATAACTTCTTTAGATAATGTGGATACTACCAATAGTAATATTGATTTAAATGTTTACAAATTATATGTTAATAGTAAAAGTATTTAGACAGATTTAACAATTTTGTATATTTACTTTATGCTTAACATAACTTAAAATTAAAGTAGAAAGGAGCAGTCTTATGTTAAGTAAAATAAATAAATTTTTATATTCTTCAATTGCTTTATCAATATTAATGTTTGTAATAGGTATTATCTTTATTATTGAACCAGAAGCATCATTTAACACCATTACATATATCTTAGCAATTGTCCTTATTATAAATGGTATTTATTTCTTATTTGAGAAAGAAACTAGTATTTTCTTTACAGGTTTTATTACTTTTGGCGTAGTTGAAATCTTATTAGGAGTAGTGATGTTTTTAAACCCTGATATTGTTAAAACATTATTCCCAATAGTAACTGGTATCATCATGATTAGTAAAAGTGCGATTGATTTAAGATTCTCATTCTTACTTAATAAAAATGGTTACAGCAACTGGCTTGGCCTTGCAATATGTGCGGTTATATCTATTGCTTGCGGTCTAATAATTATTTTCTATCCAAGTATTGGAACAGTAGCACTTACTACATATCTAGGTATTCTTATTACTGTCTATAGTGTATCTAATATTATAGATACTATTATGTTTAAGAAGAATATCAATGAGATAGCAAAACTACTAGATAAATAGCCTTCGGGCTTTTTATTTTGCCTTTCTTGACAAACATATGTTTTTCTGCTAATATAATCACTCAAAAGAGGGGATATTATGAAAAAAATAGAGGACTTTGAATTTAATGATAATTTTTTCAACTCATATATGAAGACAATATTTGGTGAAGCTTTTGCTTATACGAGTTCCGCATTAGAAGAAGCATTTAGAGCAAAAAATAATGCAGAATTTGAACTAAAAAAGTTTATTTCACCAGAAAATACATATTATGCAACCTATTTAGAACAAAATTCAAGAGATTTATACCTTGATAGATTAAATGATGTTTTAAGTTATTTAAAATATATGGGTGTTCCTGAAAAAGGAATTCTTATAGATGAAGCCTTGGATATCTATTCACCATGTATTGCAGATTTTATGCCTTATATAAAAGGTGCCGTTAGACCATATAGAAATAAAAATGAATTAGAAAATGCAAAAAGAGAAGGAAAAGTACTTAATTTACCCTACGTTTCTGAAACTTTAATAGATAAAGCAAATGAACTATGCACATTAATCGGCAATATGAAACAAGCTGATATGAAAGCAAAATCGACTAAAAAAGGTTTCCTAACAGCCTTTGACTATGCCTTACTTCTAGATGATATTTCTGTAAAAGATATCATTAGAATAGATAGTATGGTTAATTATAGTGAAGGAATTACCGAAGGATATAAAAAAGTAGATAACTGTATATTTGGTGCAACATTTGAAACATGTCCAAAAGAACTAGTCCCAGTTAAAATGCAAGAACTTGTTCATAAATATAATACAGAATGGGCCCTAGATATTCCGGCATTTGACTTTGATATGGACTTCGATACACCAGAAGAAAAAGAAGAAGCAAAAGAAACTTATATAAGAGCTTTCTATGAAAGAGAAGCAAAGTTCCATATAGAATTCGAAAGAATACACCCATTTGAAGATGGTAATGGTAGAACAGGAAGAATTATTACTAACGCACACTTACTTCACAATAATTTTGCCCCTATTATTATTACTTCTTCCATGAAAAATATTTATTTAAATTGCATAAGTAATAGAGATTATCAAACATTAGGTAACCTATTTAGAATGCTTGCTAGTGTAACAACGTCTCAGCTTATTGCATATTACAGAAAAGTTAAGGGAATTAGTCCAGATGACATCGGCAGTAAAAGAGGCAAACCTAATAAGTAGAGCCTCTTTTTTTCTTGCCATAAGTATATGTTAATGCTAGAATATTTTGTGAGGTAATTATGAATAGAGAAGAAATATTTAAACAAGAAATAAATTATATTAATGATGAAAATTTAAAACAAGCACTAGTATATTATATTAATAATATTCCAGAATATATCTTGCATGAGGGAGCATCTAGTACAGGTAAGTATCATCCAGACTATGCTACAGGTGATGGCGGTCTTTTAAGACATTTAAAAGCATCAGTAAGAATTGGTAAAGAACTACTAGATAATCCTTTAATAGGTAATAAATATACAAAGCACCAAAAAGATATGATGTTATTTGGTTTGCTTATCCATGACGGGTTAAAAAGAGGATTAACAGAAGAAAAATATACCCGTTTTGATCATCCTATTTTAATGGCAAACTTTGTTTTAGAGCATCAAAAAGAAGCAGGGCTAAACGAAGAAGATGCTTTATTTATCAGTGAAGTAATTAAAACTCACATGGGCCCATATACAAGAGATTATAATGGAGATGAAATCCTAGAAACACCTAAAACTAAATATCAAAGTTTCGTTCACATGTGTGACTATTTAGCAAGTCGCAAATTTTTAGAAATAAGATTTGATGAAAATAACAACATCATCTTCTAGTTTTTCAGCATAAACGCTTGCATAGAAGCATATTTTTTGATAATATATTCTTGGTTTTAATACCATTATGTACATAAACTGATTAAATCGCCTAGTGGCCAAAGGTTGGTAGTTTAAGAAGACGTTTATGGGTAATTAACGAAAGGAAAGTGATTTTATATGGCTGTTGTTTCTATGAGTTATTTATTAGAAGCAGGTGTTCATTTCGGACATCAAACAAAAAGATGGAATCCTAAAATGAAGGAATACATCTTTACATCAAGAGATGATATTTATATTATCGACCTTGAAAAGACTGCATCATGCATTGAAAGTGCTTACGCAGAAATTAAAAAGATTGCAGAAAACGGAGGAAATTTCTTATTTGTTGGAACTAAAAAGCAAGCAAATGAAGCTGCTAAAGAAGAAGCTTTAAGAAGTAATTCTTACTATGTAATCGAAAGATGGTTAGGTGGAACATTAACTAACTTCAGAACTATCAGAAAGAGAATTAAACGTTTAGAAGAAATCGAAAAGATGGAGGCAGACGGATTATTTGAAGTTTTACCTAAAAAAGAAGTTATCGGATTAAAGAAAGAATATGATAAACTAAATAAAGTTTTATGTGGTATTCGTAACATGGAAAAATTACCAGATGCTTTAATAATCGTTGATCCTAAGAAGGAAATTAACGCTATTCATGAAGCACGCAAATTAAACATTCCTGTATTCGGTTTAGTTGATACTAACTGTGATCCAGATGATGTTGATTTCGTAATTCCAGGAAATGACGATGCTGTAAGAAGTGTTAAAGTCGTTTTAGGTGTACTTAACAATGCTATTTGTGAAGCACGTGGCTTAGAAATGGTTGACTACGTTACAGAAGATGACAAATCTAAAAAAAGTGAAAAACAAACTAAAACTGTAAAAGAAGTTTTCGTTGAAAGCTTAGAAGATGAAAAAACTAAAGAAGCTATAAAGGAAGAAAAAACTACTGAAGATGAAGATTTAACACTAAAAACTTTAGCTGAACTTAAACAAGTTGCTAAGAAAAAAGGCGTTAAAGGATACTCTTCAATGAAAAAAGAAGAATTATTACAAGCATTAAAATAGTTTAGGAGGATAAATATGATTGATGCTAAAAGCGTTGCTGAATTAAGAAGCAAAACTGGTGCAGGTATGATGGACTGCAAAAAGGCTTTAACTGAGTCTAATGGTGATTTAGAAAAAGCTATTGATTATTTAAGAGAAAAAGGTATTGCTAAAGCTGCTAAAAAAGAAAGCAGAATTGCTGCTGAAGGTCTAGCTAATATCTTTACATCAGATAATAAGGCTGTAATTTTAGAGGTTAACTCTGAAACTGACTTTGTTAGTAAGAATGCTGAATTTACTGATATGATTAAAGAAATTGGTGAAGCAGTTTTAAAATCAGATGCTAAGACTCTAGAAGAAACTCTACTTCTTCCATCAAGTGAAGGAACTATTGCTGATTTAATCGTTGCTAAAACAAGTAAAATTGGTGAAAAGTTATCTTTAAGAAGATTAGAAGTTGTTGAAAAAACTGATACTCAAAATTTTGGCGCTTACTTACATATGGGCGGTAAGATTGCTGTATTAACTCTATTAGAGGGAGCAAATAGTGACGTTGCTAAAGACGTTGCTATGCAAGCTGCTGCAATGAGACCAGAATACTTAAAAGAAGAAGATATTGATGCAGAGCGTATTGAAAGAGAAAGAAAAGTATTTACTGAACAAGCTATTAATGAAGGAAAGCCTGCTGATATCGCTGCTAAAATGGTTGAAGGTAGACTTAAAAAATTCTTCAAAGAAATTTGTTTATTAGATGAACCATTCATTAAAGATGGTGACATTGATGTTAAAACTTACGTTAAAAATAATGGTGGAGAAGTTTTAAAAATGGTTCGTTATGAAGTAGGCGAAGGTATGGAACATAGAAGCGACAACTTTGCTGAAGAAGTTATGAATCAAATTAAATAACCTGAGGTTTCTATGAACAAAAAGGCTAAAGTAATTACAGGCGTAATTGTTGCTATCATTCTTGTTATTATGGGATATTTTATGTTCTCTAAAAAAGATGATGGACCAAGTTACACAATAACTAACGATTCTTTAAAATTTAAAGAAGAGTATGAAGGATTAAATGGTAAAGATAATGGTAATGGTAAAAATTATCTAAGCATTGATATTAAGAGTTATAATCCGATTAGTTATTCTAATTATGAGGAAATCTTTGATATTTTAGATAAAGGTACTGGAGTAATCTATTTAGGTTTTCCAGAGTGCCCATGGTGCCGTAATCTAGTACCAGTACTAGTAGACTCTGCTTTAGAAGAAAAAGTTAGTCCAATATATTATTTAAATATTTCAGGTGATCGTAATACACTATCACTAACTAAAAAGGGTAAAATTAAGACTGAAAAGAAAGGCACTGAAGATTACTTAAAATTAGTAGATATTTTAAAAGATTACTTGCCTGTTTATGATGGTCTTAAAGATGACTCTATTAAGAGAATCTATTTACCTACAGTAATTTTTGTTAAAGATGGTAAAGTTCTAGGTTTAGAAGAAACTTTAGAATCTTATAGTAAAAGAGTAGATGGTAATCCTTACTTAGAGATGAATGATTCTGAAAAAGAAGAATTATCTAATATCTTTAAGGATTATTATGCAAAACTAAAATAAGGCTGATTATTATCAGTCTTTTTTTACTCAAAGAGAACTTTTTTACTAGTTTCTCTTTTTTTTATCCAAAATTTTAAAATTTGCAATTTTAAATATTGACAGAATCTATTTTCTCCTTTAGTATATAGTACTTGTAAAACAATTTTGGGAGATTTTGCCTTAAAAAGGTAAGATTATACTAATTGGGTTATTTATTCATATATTATTTTAGGGGGTAAATATGAAAAAATGGTATTATGTTTTATTTAGCCTTTGTCTAATTGTTTTTATGTCCTCTTTAGGTCTTATAATTATTCGTCATCACAATGATGAAAAATTAAAAATTGTCGCTCTTGAAGGCGTTATCAAGGAAGATAAAGAAGGCAAAGAAACAAATTTAAAGGAAAAGTATTACAATTTCAAACAAGAATATGGTAATGAGGATATTGCTGGCTCTATAAGCGTGCCGGGTGCCGATATTAATACGTTATTTGTTAAAACAACTAATAACACTTATTATCTAAACCACACACTTAAAAAAGAAAAAAGCCGAATTGGTGCCGTATTCATGGATTACCGAAATACTTTTGAAGACAAACAAATAAACATATATGGTCATAACTCAAATAAGTATGATGTCGCTTTTAAAAATCTTAGAATGTATTTAGACCCTGACTTTACAAAAAATAATGACTTAATTTATTTGGAAAATGAAAATGGAGTTAGTACTTATCAAATCTTTTCCGTCAAAAGAACAAAAGATGATGAGCATATGACCCTTAAGACAAATGACTTTTTAGGTCACATAAATAAAATTAGAGAAAATGCTTTATATAATTCAGATGTTAAGGTTACCGAATCTGATGATATTTTAATCCTTCAAACGTGTTTGCTTGATGGAACAAGAGATTATCTTATTGTTAGTAGTAGGAAATTAATCAATCTTTAAAGATTGTTTAATATAGATTTAGGAGGGAAAAGGTTATGAAAAAATTGAAAAATTTAGGTCAGTTACTTATGGCATTAGTTATAACAATTACTTCTGTATTTGGTAATACTTTTGTTGTATTTGCTGATACTAATCCAAACGCTGGTAAAGTTACTGCTACTAAAACTGCAGAACGTATCGGTGATGAAACTAGTAGAAGTGCTAAAGTTAAAATAACTGTAAGTGGTAATCCATACACCATAACAGAACAAAGCGATAGAGAAATAGTACTTGTTCTAGACTCATCAGGAAGTATGAAAGATTATTTAGTAAATGCTAGTAAATCTAAACTAGACACACTAAAAGATGCTACTGATGCCTTCATCGATAGCCTACTAGTAGAAGAAAATAAGGGAAAATCAAGATTGGCGTAGTTTGGTATGATACTAACGTAACTAAGACATGTGCACTTTCAGATGATGCCGCAAAGTTAGATGCTTGCTTAAACAGTGAAGAAGCAGATGGTGGAACTAACGTTCAAGAAGGTATCAGAGAAGCAAAGAAATTGTTTACTGACAAAAAGAATGAAAAAGACTTAATTGTTCTTTCAGATGGACTTCCAACGTTCTTTACAACAGTTAAAGATGGAGTGCAACATACTCATGGTACAGGAAAAACAGATGAACATGAGAGTCTAAGTACTAGAGGTTTTACATCAACATCAGACAGATATGAACTAAATGGAAATTATGTTAGGGATGGATATGTCGAATATGAAGATAGACTTGATGGTACAACTTATAAATGTGAGGCGAGAGGATATTATTCTAAATATCTTAACTTGTATGAAGGATATGAAATTGTAGGAGCATGTGATGCTGGTTACATGAAAAAACCTAGTGAGGCTGCAAAAGAAGAAGCAGAATCATTTACTGGTAAAATATACTCAATTGGTTTTGGAGTAGGTGCTGATAGTGATGCTGAAAAATTTTTACAATCAATTGTTAAAAATGGTGGCAGATACTTTGATGCAAATGATAGTGCTAAATTAAACGAAGCATTTGCTGCAGTATCAAAAGATATAGAAGTTGTTGCTAAAGACTTAACTATTAGAGACGTTGTTCCAAGTACATTCACTGTTGATAAAGTTGCTTTAAAAGAAAAATATGGCGATGCCGTAGAAATTATTGAAGAAAAAGATCAAACTATAATTATCTATAAATTTAATGAATTATCTTCTAAGAAACCAGAAGAATTAGAATTTACTGTAACTGCTCAAGATGACTATTACGGTAGTATGTATACAAATAGTGAAGCTAGTGTAACTGGCACTGCAAGTGATGGTAACAAATTCTATGAAAATGTAGACGGCAAGATTAAAGAAGACTTAATTAATCCGGTTGCTCCAATTGCAGTAAAAGCAAATCCAGATCACTATGAAACATATACTAATGAAGAATTATCAAGAGATGAAGCACAAGGCGTTAGAAATAACGACTCTAGCGTTAAAAGTGAAAATGAAGTTAAAAGTGTCATTGATAAAGTTAGATTAGTTACTGATGCAAAATATGGAAAATTAACACTTAATGAAAATGGATCATTTACATATAATCCAAATCAAAACTTCCGTGGTAATGATAGTTTCACATACTACGTTGAAACTACTATTGAAGATAAAAATGGTAATAAAACAATCACAAAATCAGAAGTTACAACTGCTACTATCACAGTAAAGGGTGTTAAAACAAGTTACATTGTTAACTACTTAGAAAAAGGCACTAATACAAAAGTAGCTGATAGCAAAACAATTTCTAAGAACGCTAATAATGGAGACTTATATATTGGGGATAAGGTTACAGAATACGCTTTAACTTTAAATAATTATAATTTAGTAAGTAATAGTCAAGAATCTATTACTCTTGCTAAAGAAGGAAATGTTATCAATTTCTATTATGAACTTAAAGATTCTAAGATTGTTGTTCATTACGTAGAAAAAGATACTAATACAAAATTAGTAGATGATGATACTTTTGATGGTAAAGTAACTGAAACAAAAGTAATTAATGCTAAAGATATTAAAGACTATGTTGTAGTTGGCAGTAAAGTGCAAGATGCTGTATTTGATTTAACTACTAATGAATACACATTCTATTATGAAAAAGCAGAAAGTGCTGGAGCAATAGCTCATCATTATATCATTGATAATAATGGTAATAAAACAACAACAGAATTATTCAAAGATGACGTTGTTAATGGTAAAATTGGTACATCTTTCTCATTTAGTCCTAAAACAGAAGGATTAGGTGACTATGAATATGTAGAAAGTGAAGGTAAAGTAAGTGGTACTTTAACAAGTGAAAAACAAGAAGCAACTTTCTACTATCAATTAAAGAAGACTGATGTTACTGTAAGATATGTAACAATCAAAGATGGTAATGTAATAGATTTAATTAACCCAGTTAAAGACACTGGCAGAATTAATGATAATTATACTGCTTATGCTAAAGATGAAACAGATGATGCAGTATTTGCTAACTATAATTTAGAAAGTGCTACAGAGCAAACTATTAAATTAAAAAGTAGTGATAATACAATTACATTTATCTATTCTCTAAAGGATGCTAAAGTAATTGTTCACCATTATGAAGAAGGTACTACAATTAAAATTGCTGAAGATGAAACTATTAATGGTAAAGTAAGCAAAGACTATACTACTAAAGAAGCAGATGTTTATGGATACATTTTAGTAAGTACTCCAGAAAATGCTAGTGGAATATTTACTGATGAAGTAACTGAAGTAATTTACTACTACAAGAAAGATATGGGTAAAGTTATTACTAAATATGTTGATGAAGATGGTAAAGTACTTTTAGAAGAAACTACTACTAATGGACAAGTTGGTACAGATTATCAAACTAGTCCAGCTACTATCACTGATTATGAACTAATCAATACTATTGGCGAAGTAAAAGGTAAATATACTAAAGAAGATATCGTTGTAACCTATGTATACCAATTCGTTATGGGTGAAGGTGGAGATAATACTAACGGAGAACCAGATATTCCATACACTGGAATTGAAAGTGATAGTTATCTATTAGAATATAGTCTAATGGGCACTAGCGCTTTAGGACTTATATTACTAGCTATTTTAAAGAAGAAATTCAATTAGTTTCTTCTTTTTTTGGCTTTTGTCTTGGAAAAGATGGGCTTTCTATGTTATAATTCTTAAAGGTGATAAGAGTGGAAGAAGTATTAAAAAGAATTCACGATTATAGTTTAGAAGAAATAATGGGTGAAAGATTTGCTCGTTATTCTAAATATATTATTCAAGATAGAGCAATACCAGATGTAAGAGATGGACTTAAACCAGTACAAAGAAGAATTATTTATGCCATGTATAGAGATAAAAACACCTATGATAAACAGTTTAAAAAATGTGCGAACGCTGTAGGTAATGTACTAGGTAAATACCACCCACATGGAGACTCAAGTGTATACGATGCTTTAATTCGTATGAGTCAAAGTTGGAAACAAAACCATATCTTGGTTGAAGTAGATGGTAATAATGGTTCAATAGATGGTGATGGTCCTGCTGCATATCGTTATACAGAGTGCAGACTATCTAAAATAAGTGAAGAATTACTTAAAGATATTGATAAAGATACAGTTATGATGGCACCTAACTATTCAGATACCTTACTAGAGCCAACAGTCTTGCCTGCAAAATTTCCTAACCTACTAGTTAATGGTACTAACGGAATTTCTGCCGGATACGCAACAAACATCCCACCTCATAATTTAATTGAGGTATGTGATGCGGTTATTAAGAGAATAGATAGTCCTAATTGTCATGAAGACTCTATCTATGAAATAATTAAAGGCCCAGACTTTCCAACTGGTGGTATTGTTGAAGGATTAGATGGAATTAAGAGTGCTTTTAAAACAGGCCGTGGCAAGCTTATCGTAACTAGCAAAAGTGAATTTCAAAAAAACAAAGGAAAAGATCAAATTGTTATTTCCGAGATTCCTTTCGAAGTAAATAAAGCATTACTAGTTAAAAAAATTGATGATATTCGCTTTGAAAAGAAACTAGATGGTATAGCAGAAGTCCGAGATGAATCAGATAAAGATTCTAATATTAGAATAGTTATTGATTTAAAGCCTGGTGCTGATAAAGAACTTGTCTTAAATTACTTACTTAAAAACACTGAACTTCAAACAACATATAACTACAACATGGTATGTATTGATAAAAGAAGACCTAGACTACTAGGCATCATTCCAATTATTGATGCTTATATAGATCATCAAAAAGATGTTATTTTAAAAAGAACCAATTTTGATTTAGCATTTGCTAGAAAAGAAATGCATATTACTGAAGGTTTAGTTAAAGCAATCAGCATTTTAGACGAAGTAATCGCCGTTATTAGAGCAAGCAAAAATAAACCAGATGCTATTGAAAACTTAGTTAAAAAGTTTGATTTCACAACAGAGCAAGCTACAGCAATTGTTATGTTACAACTATATAGACTAACTAATACAGATATTACAGTTCTAAATGAAAAACTTGAAAACTTAAGAAAAATAATTGAAGAACTTACTGGTATTCTAAATGACGAATCCAAACTTAAAGGCGTTATCAAAGACGAACTTAGAAGAATGAAAAAAGAGTATGGTGTTCCAAGAAAAACCGAAATCAGTGAAACAATCAAAGAAATTAAAATAGATCAAACAGATCTTATAACAAAAGAAGACGTCATCATAGTTCTAACTAATGACGGATATTTAAAAAGAGTACCTATTAAATCACATAACTCTGCTGATGGAGAAACCGCTTTAAAACCAGGAGATTATGTAATATGTTATAAACAAACTAATACCTTAAACAAATTATGTATCTTCACATCACGTGGCAACTACCTATACTTACCAATTCATGAAATTCCATCATGTAAATGGAAAGACCTAGGTAAGCATATTAGTAACTTTGTAACAATAAGTCCAGATGATAAAGCAGTTAATGCCTTCATCATAAGTGAAAATGTCACTAATCCAGAAGTTACCATGTTTACTCATGAGGGTATGGTAAAAAGAACAAACCTTAATGATTTCATTGTAAGTAGATACTCTAAAGCCTATACAGCAATGAAACTAAAAGACACTGATGAAGTAGTAAATGTTTGCATTACTAAACCTAACGTTCTTATCGTTACTAAAACAGGTTACTATCTAAACTATATGGCAAGCGAAATTCCATTAAGTGGACCTAAAGCCGCTGGCGTTAAAGGAATTAACTTAAAAGATGATAATGTTATAAGTGGTATCTGTTATAGTGAAAAAGACGAATACATCGACATATTTACTAACCAAAAAACTGCTAAAAGAGTTAAACTAAGTGAGTTAAATATGTTATCCAGAGCTAAAAGAGGAACAACACTAATAAAGAAAGTTAAATCAACTAACTATGAGATAATCAAAGCCTTTAGTACAAGCACAAAAGATATTATTGGTATTAAATCTAAAGATGACATTTATCTAGTTAAAAATAGTGATATTCCAATCATGGACAAAGAATCAACTGGTTCAGTAATCTTAAAACAAACAATCAGTGATGTCTTCATTTCTCAAGAATTAGATATAATTAAAGACGAAGATATAGAACTTCCTAAAATCAAAAAAGAAGAAGAAAAAATCCAAGAACTCACAATCGATGACTTCTTAAACGACTTTAAACTATAACATAAAAAACCACTTAATGAATATATTTTACTAGGTGGTTTTTATATGGATAAAAAAGATGCTTTCAGAGAATTTATAAGGAGCAAACCATACTTAGTTACTAAAGTGAAAAATAAAGAAACATCTTGGCAAGAACTATATGAAATATACGACCTTTATGGAGAAGATGAAAATGCCTGGAATAAGTTTAAAGATGAAGATCGGACAGCACCTTTAAGTGAACTAGCAAGTCTTGTTAAAAACATTAATATGGATAACGTTCAAAAATACATTAACAATGCTCAAAAAGCCATTAATGTCATTCAAGAACTTACCAATAAACCTACTACAAATACTAATATAGTAACTCCTAAAACTCCACGTGCAATGGACAAATTCTTTGGTGATTAAATGGAATTTGGCCTAATCGAAAAAATAAAAAAGAACCCCAAAGAATATGAGTTCCTAAAAAGAAATTCTTACTTCTATAGATATCTAAATAGAAATCCAGAATACTATAAAGAATTTATCAAAGCCTTTAAAAGCGAAGAAAGAAACAAAAAAATGAGTAAAACTGAAAGTGTACTAGATACTTTAGATACAGCATCATCTATCCTAAAAATCATGAAATAGTATATTTTAAAAGTAAGAAAAAGACATTGACAATAAAAATCTATTAATTTATAATATTAATAGAAAGTAGGGAACTTAAAAATGAAAATAAAAGGTAATAAAAAAGGATTTACATTAGTTGAGTTACTAGCGGTTATCGTAGTTTTAGCAATCATTATGATCATTGCAATTCCAGCCGTAGTAGAAAGTATGAATAACGCTAAAAAAGGTTCATTTAAAATCTATGCTCAAAGAGCCTTAGGTAATGCAGAAAGTACATTCCAATCAGAAGACTTACTTGGAACATTACCAACAAATACTAGTGATGACAACAGAAAAAAAATAAACGATAATTGTTATTGCTATACACTTGCCGGTATAGGCCTTACTTCATCTGGAAATTTTAAAGGCTATGTTACGGTTTCTTTGGACGATAAAAGAGAAGCAACTTATCGTGTTACATTAACAGATAATAGTTACAGTACTAAAGGTTCAACATACACTGATCTAAACACTAGTAGTAATATTGCTAATGGAAGCGGCGGTATTACTAGTTCTTGTGCAAGTGCAACATGCAGTACATCAACACCATCTACAAATGAACAAGCAGGTAGTTAGTTATTAAGCGTTACTTCATGTAACGTTTTTTTCTTGCCCTTTTAAAGGTTTTATTTTATAATTTATTTGGTGATTTAAATGATAATTGGTAGTCATGTTTCCTTTTCAGGTAAACAATTATTAAGCAGTGCTTTAGAAGCAATAAGTTATAATGCAAACGCATTTATGTTTTATACAGGAGCACCTCAAAATACAGTTCGAAGTAAAATAAATGCAGAATACACATCACAAGCCTTAGAAGTAATGAAAGAACATAATATAGATATAAAAAATGTCATCTGCCATGCTCCTTATATAATAAACCTTGCTAATAATAAAGATGAAAGTAAATACGAATTTAGTAAAAATTTCTTAAAAGGAGAAATAACTAGATGTCATGAACTAGGTGTTAAATATATCGTTCTTCATCCAGGAAGTAGCGTAGGAATAGATAGATTAACTGCACTAGACAACATTGTAAATGCCCTAAAACAAGTTTTAGAAGGCGATGAAGACATAACCATTCTATTAGAAACCATGGCGGGCAAAGGAACAGAACTTGGCATTAATATTGATGAACTTAAATATATAATTAAAAGTGTTAATAATGATAAACTAGGCGTATGTTTAGACACTTGCCACTTAAATGATTCAGGCGTAGATATCAATAACTTTGAAATATATTTAAACATCTTTGACAGAGAAATTGGCCTAGATAAAGTTCACTGTATCCATATAAACGATAGTAAAAATCCATTAGGTGCTAGAAAAGATAGACATGAAAATATCGGCTTTGGTACAATCGGTTTTGATGCCATATCTAAAGTATGCAATATAGAACGCTTAAAAGATGTTCCTAAAATTCTAGAAACACCTTATATTAATGGAAAGGCTCCTTATAAAGAAGAAATAGAAGAGTTAAGAAATAATAAATTTAATCCTAACTTAAAAGAACTATTTTAAATATTTTATATATTCTTTAACTAATTCTTTTAACTTTTGATAGTTTTCTTCAGAAAACTTTTTTTCATGATCTTCAATTTTAAAACTAGCTGGATTATTTAGTATATTATCATAATTATTTTTAATATACTTAAAAGCATACTCAGCCTCATCATCAGTTAAAAGAATTCCTTTTCTAGCACTCCAAGAGCGTACATCATCTTCACTTAAATTTTTAATGTAACTTCTTATTAGATTATTCATATTTTCACCATTATATTATATGTTAAATTTTTAAAAATGAGCCATAATAATTATATGAAAAAAATATTGATAATTCTTCTAATCTTTATAACCATTTCCTCATACAGACTACTAAGTTTAAAAGATAAACACACTTATCAAAAAGGGTATATTTATGGACTTACTGCCCCTCGTGGGAGAATCCTAGATCGTAATGGTAAAATTTTAGTAAATAACATTGGTGTTAAAAGCCTAGTCTTTAACAAACTATCAATAAGTACCAAAGAAACCATGGATATTGCCCGTAATCTAAATGACATCATAATATTAAATTTAACATCCAATAAAGAGGAAAAGAGATACTGTTTCTATATTGAAAATGATACTCTTATAAATAGCCGTGTAGGAGAAGAAATAAAAACTAAATATAAAGAAAGACGTATAAATAAAAAAGAATACGACAACTATAAATATAGTCTTATTACAGATGAAGAAATCGAAAGCGTAAACGATAATATATGTGCTCTTTTTAATCAAATGAATAATGGTTATAGTTATGAAGACAAAATTATCAAAAAAAATCTTACAGATGACGAATATGAAAAAATAAATACTGCAAATTTAAAAGGCATTAGAACTGATATAACGTGGGAAAGATTCTATCCATACGGAAACACCTTAAGGGAAGTCTTTGGTTCTGTATCAACCTATAAACAAGGCATTCCAAAAGAATACAAAGACAAATATCTAAAAATGGGTTATAACCTAAGTGACAGGGTAGGCATTAGTAATCTAGAATATATTTATGATGAATATTTAAAAGGTGAAAAAGCCAAATACGAAATAAATGATAATCACCTTAAACTAATTAAAAAAGAAGAAATGGGTAAAGATATCGTTTTAAATATTGATATTGACTTGCAAAAATATACTGAAAGCGTTCTGGAAGAAGAAATAAAATTAGCAAAGAAACACCCAAATAGTAAATACTTTGATACTTCCTTTGTTATTATAAGTAACCCAAATGATGGAAGTATCCTTACAATGGCTGGCAGAAAACTTACCAATAATGGGGAGTTTGTTGATTATAGTTATGAAAATATTTTTAATTCATACGTCGCAGGTAGTATAGTTAAAGGAGCAACCATCTCAGTAGGATATAAGTATGATTTAATTCCTCAAAAGAAGATTTTAGATGGATGTGTTAAACTAAGAACTACTAAAGATAAATGTTCATGGAAAAGTCTAGGTTATATGGACGCCAAAGAAGCTTTAAGAATGAGTAGTAACTACTATCAGTATCTCTTAGCAATCAAACTAACTGGTAAAAAATATACAAGAGGTATGAATATAGGTGCCACTAAAGAACACTTTGAAATATATAGAAACATCTTAAAAGACTATGGATTAGGTACTTTGAGTGGCATTGATTTAATGAATGAAGGAACTGGTTATAAAGGAACTAGTATAACTGACGATCAACTTCTTAACATGGCCATAGGTCAGTATGACACTTATACCCCAATATCCCTTACAAGTTATATTAACACCATCGCAACATCTAAAAGAAACAAATTATCACTTCTTAATATGGTTTTAAACAAAGATGGTTCTGTGTATTCAAAAAATAAAAATGAAGTCCTAAGCACTCCACCAATAAATGAAACAGACCTAAATGAAATAAGAGAAAGCTTTAGACTAGTAAACTATAGTGGTACCGGTTATGGATATGTCTCGAATAAAGTAAAAAGTGCAGGTAAAACTGGTACCAGTGAATCATTCATAGACACTAATAACGATGGCATAGTAGACCTAAAAACAGTAAGTACTACCTATGGAACATATTTTCCTTACGATAACCCCAAAATAAGCATTGTCATAGTAAGTCCTAACATCAAATACTCAAACAAAAATAGCGAATATAAATACCCCATAAATCGTAAAGTAATAAGCAAGGTTAGTAAAGAGATCATTGAAAAGTATCTCTAAAAATACTATAATATCCTTGGAGGATAGATATGGAAAAATCAATTATACCTTGTACAATAATAATATTGCTAGCACTATTAGGAGGCCTAACTCTATATAAAATAGAAAATATGCCAGAAGAAAAAGTATGCCATAACTTCGATAAAACAAGCGCAGAAACTCATGTATATTGTAAAGATTATAATGCAATCGAAAAAGTTAGATATGTTTGGCATCTATATTAAGAGATAAGAAACAGATTATAATGACTAATTTAAAGCACATACTATGACTAATTTAAAGTAGTCTTAAATTTGCAAGAAATAAAAGATTCCTGAAGCTTTTACTTATAAGAGTTAGAGGAGTTTTTTTATCTAGAAATATATATAATACTTTAATGAAATTAGACAATAAAAATTATATTATACCCGTATCTTCTGTTATAAATATTACAAATTAATCTGTAAATACTTGCTTAAACTTTAAGAGATATGTTATAATACTAACGAGTTAAAAAAGGAGGCAAAATTAAAATGGCAAAGAAAAATGAAAACCGTAATCCTGTTGAGTTAAAATGTACTGTTTGTGGTAATTTTATTCGCCCTACAGAAAAGAATAAAGCTAATACTCCAGATAAGTTAGAAATTAAGAAATTCTGTAAGACATGTGGCAAAACTCAAGTATTTAAAGAAAAGAAATAATTGTAAGGAGTAAAATAGTATGAATATAAATATAAATGATATCAAGAATGGTATGACTGTTATTCTTGATGGAAACTTATGTATGATTGTTGAGTTCCAACATGTTAAACCAGGAAAAGGCCCTGCTTTCGTAAGAATTAAATATAAGAATCTTAAGACTGGTTCTATTGTTGAACAAACATTTAATACAAACTTAAAATTAGAAAAAGCGCACGTTGATAAATTACACATGCAATATTTATATAATGATGGAACTAACTATGTATTCATGAATAATGAAGATTACAGTCAGTTAGAAATTCCTGCAAGTGTACTTGGTGATGATGTTAACTTTTTAAAAGAAAACTTAGAAATTGAAGTATCTATGTATGATGGTGAAATCTTAGGAATTACTTTACCAGAAAAAGTTGATTATGAAGTAATCGAAACAACTGATGCTGTTAAAGGAAACACAACTAACAATGCCATGAAAGATGCAACAATTGAAACTGGCTATGTAGTAAAAGTACCTATGTTTATTGGAGTAGGAGAAAAGATTTTAATTACTACTAAAGATGGTAAATATTCAAGTAGAGCATAAGCTCTATTTTTTGTTTGCAAAAATATATAAAGATGATAATGCGTAACAGAAACTTTAACATTAACTGGCAATAGTACAACTATATAATATCAAAAAGAGGTTGCTTTATAAGGTTAAAGCAGAAAAAGCATTCGGTGCTAAACAACGTAAAATAATTTTTAAAGTCATAGATATTCATTATTTATGACTTTTTTCTTATTATGGGTTTACAAATAAGTTTTAAAAATATATAATAAGAACAATGTTTGGGGGAAGATATATGAAAGAAAATATTCCTGTTTTACTACTTAAGAAACTTACTATATTGCCTTCCCAAGAAGTCCGTATTGAACTTAATAATGAGTTATCTAAAAAGGTTATTGATTTAAGTACTATAGAGTTTTCCAATAAAATATTGATTGTTTTACCGTCTAATACTCTAGAGGAGTCTCCAACAATAACTGATTTACCTAAAAGTGGAGTTCTTACTCTAATTAATTCAAAGATTGTTTTACCAAATAATAATTATCGCGTTGTCCTTAAAGGTCTTAACAGAGTTAAAATAAATAATTACCAAAGTTATCCTAATGATAAAAGTATCCTTATTGGAAATGCTAAGATGCTTTACATTGATAAAGGTGAAACCCTAGAAGAGACTGCTTTAAGAAAAAGATTAGTATCATTAGTTAATACCTATATTAAAATTAATCCAGAAATAGATAATAGTATTATAACTAAAATAAATAACAGTGCTTCTCTAGGAGATATTACTGATATTGTTGTAACATTTTTAAGATTACCCAAAGATAAAAAAATATATTATATGAATGAGTTTGATGACATCTTAAGAGCAAAGGCACTTATTAAAGAGATCAATATCGAACTTGAGATATTTAAGCTTGATGGTAAGATAGAAAAAGAAATCAAAGAAAGTTTTGCTAAAGAACAAAAAGAGTTTGTTATTAAAGAGCGCATTCGTAAACTCAATGAAGAACTAGGAGTATCCTCTTCCAAAGAAACTGAACTTAATGACTTAAAAGATAAAATTGATAACTTTAATTGTCCTGAAGAAGTCAAAAGAAAACTATCTAATGAATTACAAAGATATGAATACACTCCAGCAAGTAGTCCTGAAATATCAATGATTAGAACTTACATTGATACTCTTTTATCACTTCCATATAATCAAAGTAGCGCAGAAGAAACTAGTAAAGATAAAATTAGAAAAGAACTAGATAAAACCCATTATGGTTTAGAAGACGTAAAAACTAGAATTATTGAGTACGCTGTTTTAAAAAAGAACAACCCTGATTTAGAAAATCCCATTATCTGCTTAGTTGGTGCTCCTGGTATTGGTAAAACTAGTATTGCAAGAACCATTGCTACTGCTCTAAAAAGAAAATTTACTAAAATAAGTTTAGGCGGTCTTAATGATTCTTCTGAACTTATAGGGCACCGCCGTACATATTTAGGATCTGCTCCTGGAAAAATAATCTCTTCGCTTATCAAATGTGAAACTAACAATCCAGTCATCTTACTTGATGAAGTAGACAAATTAGTTAAAGATTATAAAGGAGATCCTGCAAGCGTTCTTTTAGACATATTAGATAGCAAGCAAAACAAAGACTTTACCGACAACTACATTGAAGAAGCCTTTGACCTATCAAAATGTTTATTTATTCTAACTGCTAATGATGCCAAAGAAATACCAAGTATCTTAAGAGACCGACTAGAACTTATCTACTTACCTAGTTATACCATCTATGATAAAAAAGACATCGCATCAATGTACCTCCTTAATACCATCTGCTCTAAATACAATACTAAACTAGAAATAAATGAAGACGTTATCCTCGATATCATTAAGTACTACACCGTGGAGTCTGGCGTTCGTGAACTAAACAGATTACTAGATAAAGTAGTAAGATACCTAGTAATAAATAAAATAAAAGAAATAACTCCAAGTGATTTAGAGATTATTTTAGGAAACAAACTTTATACAAATGACAGTAAAACAAATAAAGTAGGTGAAGTTAATATCATCGGTGTAACTCCATTTGGTGGTACTATGTTAAAAGTCCAAGCCGCTTATAATAACTATAACTCATTAAACATAACTGGCAATGTTGGTGATAAACTAAAAGATGCTGTAAACCTTTGCCTAGCATACCTAGACAGTGAAGGACTATTAGACCTAAAGAAAAAAGGGCTATACCTAAACTTCAGTGGTTCAAACCTTACAATAGATGGTGCAAGTGGATCAGTCGGCATAGTTACAAGCATCCTAAGTCTAATCAATGATAAAGAAATTTCAAGTGATATTGCTTTAATTGGTAACATCGATCTCTATGGTAACATCCTTAAAGTAAGCAAACTAAAAGAAAAAATAATCACTGCTTACAATGCTGGAATAAGAACCATCTATCTTCCACAAGGCAATATCGAAGATGAAAAAGACTTACCGCTATTTATCCTAAAAGAAATGGCTTTAATTCATACTAGCAACTATAGTGAAATAAAAAAATACCTATTTAAGAAGAAGTAGTTGAAAGAAACTACTTTTTTTGCTATATTCATAATAGAGGTGGCTTATGAAAAATAGTATATTTGGTGGAATTGTATCCTTAACTATCTGCGGAGTTATATTCGCAATTCTCTGTGTAACAGACGTGATTAATTTTGGTAAAACTAATAATACCAATAACCCAACTACAAAGGATAATCTCATCTGTAAAACAACTAAAAAAATAGGTGAAACGAACTACAACCTATCCATATATAACACTGGCAAAACTTCCGTACTAATCATGGAAGCAAACGGAACACATTTAACATCAGTAATTCTTGACCTAATAAACTTTGACGAAAAAATGTGTAAAGAAATACTAAGTGGTGATCTCAAAAGAACATTTATCTCAGAAGATAAGTATTATAACTATTTCCTATACACCTTACCAAACGATAGATTACTTATTATAAAAGGTGATAAAAGCGATAAATACTTTAGTCTTGTATTAGATTTAGACTATGACTATCAATACGGAATAGTAAACTATGACAAACTTAATAATTACACAGATAGCGATGTTAAAACCATAAATACTTTCATTGTAAAAGACAATCACCTATACGAATATAACGATCAAATAACCGTATACGAATACATCTACGAATTTAAAGATAATAATTACACCAAAACCCAAACAAACAATCTGTACTACTGTGTTGCTGGCTGCAAATCTTAAAAAATAGACTTATTTAGTCTACTTTTTTTATGACCTCATATAATTAGTTGAAAGGATTGATTATATGAGTGAAGCTTTTGTAGTAGAAAGAGATTTTCTCTTTAAAGATAGTATATTTGAAATAACAAGTATCTCTGTTGAACACGATGAGGATATTAATGGTTCTAACTTAGAAGGAGACTTTATAATATCAGGAGACTACCGCCTGCATGAAATAAGTATTAATAAAGAAGACTTTAGTTTCAAACTACCATTTACCCATGAAATAAGAAGCAATGTTAATCTAGACACCGTAAACTTAGAAATAACTGACTTTACCTACGAACTAAATAACAATGATGAATTACATGTTCACATAGAGTACATTGTTAGTGGTGAACAAAGCTTAATCGAATTTGCTGATGAAAAAGATTTAGATGAATTTTTAAATAAAACAGATGCTGAAGTAGTAGATTTAACCGAAGATGAACCTAGATTTAAAGAAGTAAGTAAAGAAGAAATTTTAAATATACCAGCAGAAGATTCTAAAAAAGAAGAAAAAGAAGAATCAAAAAAAGAAATTAAAGAAGATAAACCATCAGAAATAAGCACAAACAATATTATTGGTAGTATTAATGCTGATGAAACATATGTTAAATATCACGTTCATACAGTAATGCAAAATGATACCTTAGAAGGAATATTAGATAAATATAAAATAACTTTAACTGACCTAAAAAAATATAATACTTTTGAAGCCCTAGAAGTTAACATGAAACTAGTTATTCCAGAAAATGAAGAAAATTAGTGAGGTCTTTAATCCTAAAAAAATCACTATAAGTGGTAAAAGCAAAATAGTAGATACTGACGAAGGCAGATTTGTTATCAAGAAAAAAAGCAAGGATATTAAATCCCTATATGATTATCTAAATTCCAGATCGTTTACATCCTACCCAGAACTAGTAGATGAACTTGATGATGAATACGTCTATAAAGTCGTAAGTGAACCAGAAATTCCCATCGAACAAAAATCATTAGATATGGCTAAAGTTCTTTCTAGTCTCCACACAAAAACTGTCTATTTTAAAGACATTAGTGCTGATAAAATAAAAGAAATATATGAAAACATCGTAAGTAACATAACCTACTTAGAAGGATATTATGAAACATTATTTAATAATTTAGAAATTAAAGAAGTTCTACTTCCATCTGAACAAGTTATTCTAGAAGGCCGGAGTAAAATAAAATCATTAACTGAGTTTCTAACAAACGAAGCAGAAAATTGGTATAACTTAGCATCAACAAAAACAAAAGAAAGAGTGGTTTATTGTCATAACAATTTAAGCATAGACCACTTCATTGATAACAAATTCATAAGCTGGGACCATTACACGGTTGATACACCCATACTTGATTTAATAAATCTCTATCACAATGACTTTGGCAAATATAACTACAGCAACTTTCTAAGTAAATACTTAAAATCATTTGACTTACTTGAAGAAGAAAAACACTTACTATTTTTGATGTTATCCTTCCCATTAGAACTTAAACTTGGTAAAAATGAAATGGAAAACACAATAAATGCTAGTAAAGTATTTGACTATATAAACGAAACTGAAAAACTAATAAGGCCATATTATTCGGTAGAGAACAAAGAAGAGTAAAAAGATCTCAATTAACAAAATGCAAATATTCCATCTTAATGGAAAGAAAAAAGTAATAATTAACTGATAAAAAATTAATGTACATAAAATTAAAAACCAAATAAAAGACCAAAAACCCTTAAAAAAATTATTAAAACCATTATTGTTTGGACACATACGCATCACCTAATATATTTTATGAAAAATTAAATTACATGTGAATGAGCGGTAAAACACCGTTTTTTCTTTTAAATTTTAGAAAAATAGTTTATAATTAAGATAATAAAGGAGGTACCTATGAATTTAGAGCCTAGTATTAGAAATGGAAGAATATTAAATCTTAATGATATTTTAGTATCATTAAAAAAATGCACTGATGCTGATTACTTAACAGACTATATAGATGAAATAGAAAGTTATGTAAGCGATTATCCTGCTGCTGTATCTCAAGATGACATAAACACCTTAAAAAGTGCCTTAAAAGAAAGGCTAAAAACTTTAAAAGTTCCACCATTAATCGGGTACTATGAATTTGCTGACCTTTACAAAAAACTATTAGAGAAAACTCAAACAAAGGAAGAAGAAGCAAGCGTTCAAAGATATATTGCTAAGTGCTTAAAATTACTTGAAAAAGATCAAATATCTTTTGATGAACAAAACGCACTAGATTTATATATGAATGACTACCTAGCAAATAAATTAAAGACCAAAAGTGAAGAAAACTTATTTAAAAGATATAATGATATTATAAAAATAAATAAAAGTAGAATGCTAGAAAAAAATCCTGGAAAGAAACCCCTTAGAATAAAACCAATCAATACTAATGGCCGAATAATAGCAATTACCTTAATTGAAGTAACAGTTTTAGTTGGAATTTTACTTGGAGTTCTTGCAATTGCTAAGTAATTTTGTAATAATAATATTTAAGGAGAGATTTTATGTATATTGAAGAAGCAGAAGCAAAAATGAAAAAAGCCATAGAAAATATGGAAGCAAGATTTACAAACGTAAGAGCAGGTAGGGCAAACCCAGCCATGCTTAATGGAATAAATGTAATGTATTATGGAGCAAGCACTCCTTTAAATACAGTCGCAAATATCACAGTTCCTGAAGCAAGACAACTATTTATTAAACCATTTGATAAAAGCTTAGTTAAAGAGATTGAAAAAGCAATCCATGAAGCTAACTTAGGAATAACGCCAACAAATAATGGTGAAATGGTTATTTTAACTATACCTGAACTTAATGAAGAAAGAAGAAAAGACTACGTTAAACAAGTTAAAGGTATGGGAGAAGATGCTAAAGTAGCACTTAGAAATGCTAGAGAAGATGCAAGAAATCAAGTTAAAAAAGCAGAACTTCCAGAAGACGAAGAAGACATGTACAACGAAGAAATTCAAGAACTTATTACTAAATATAATAAGTTAGTAGATGAAAAGGTTAAAGAAAAAGAAACTGAATTAATGAGTGTGTAGGTGGTTTAAATGAGCTTTAGTGAAGAAACTAAGCAAATAATGAAACATTACTTAGAATTATATCTTAATGGAACTATTATAAGAGAAGAACAAGATGTTTTAGATGCTTACGTAGAAGAAATTAAAAATAGTACTAATCCAGAAGATATTGCTTTTGTAAGTACATATCAAGGCAAAGTAAATAAAACTAGAGAAGAAGAACTTGCTAAAGAAGCTGAAATGAAAGAAAATGGCGAAGTGCGTGTTTTAAAATTAAATAACCCAAATGGATATGTGAAAGTAATCACCATAATAAGTGCAGTTATAATTGCAGGAGTAGGTCTTGCAATAACTATCTTATTCATGAAAAATTAAATATAGAATATTTTTAGTGAAAAATTAACTTGACACGGGGGGGGGTTGTTATATACTTTCTATAGAAAGATAGTGAGTATATATGAATCGTGAATTAAATATAGATAATAAAAAGAAGAGACTTAAATTATATTATGGACTATTAATAACAGTCCTGTGCATAATTGGAGTCTCTTTTGCTTGGTTCAGACTATACCTAAGTCAAACTGAAAATAACACTATAGCGTCAAGAACATGCTTTAATACAACCCTTACTGAAGACACATCCAAAATAAGTTTAACAGACGCTTTTCCAATAATTGATGAAGATGGTCTTAAACAAACACCATTTACATTTACAATAAAAAATAACTGTAATAGTTACGTTAAAGTATATATTA
>ENA-OPDA01000572-OPDA01000572.1-human-gut-metagenome-genome-assembly--contig:-NODE-572-length-26903-cov-4.640308_pt1 | contig 26903 bp, 19 predicted proteins | sample MGYA00241253_ERZ501486 | MGnify/ENA primary metagenome ERZ501486 (study PRJEB25962, sample SAMEA2042510) | human gut metagenome | biome: human gut; feature: human-associated habitat; material: faeces... | reverse complement strand
CCGGGAGTATTCAATGCCGCATCAATCAATATCTGATTGACTTGCCGCCAAGGGATATCATATCCGATAGATACTTCCGAATGGATAATCAACCCGTATTCACGTGCCGAGGTACTGTAATTCACGGTATGCGAGGACATGATAAATGAGTTGGGAACGGTAACCACCTCATTCTTCGGTGTACGGATACGGGTGACAAGGGGTGTTTTCTCTATAATATCTCCGGTAGTATCATTCAGTTTAATCCGGTCGCCCAACTTAAACGGGCGCATATACGTAATCACCAGCCCGGCAATAATATTACCGATCACCGTACTTGAACCCAACGATACAATCAATCCGACAAATACCGAAATCCCTTGGAATACCCCTGAATCAGAACCCGGCAAATAAGGGTAAATCATCGCAATCATAAATGCGTAAAGCAGGAAACGGACGATATGGAAAGTCGGCATTGCCCAATCCGGATAGAAACCGTTGAATTTCAAACGCCCTGCTTCTATCTCACGGGCCAGATAGTGCACCAATCGTACCAGATACCGCACTGCATACCAGATAATAATGATTGTAAACAGCTTGGGAATATAATCAATAATACCCACAAAAATGCCACGGATCGGGTTCCAGATATAACCCAATATACGATAAGCCAGTCCTTCTGTTTGCGGGAAAATAATGAAAATCAGCGGAATAGTAATCAATAACTGCAATCCCATAAGAATATACCGCCCGATGCCCGCCAGAAAGACTAACAAATTAGCTTGTTTTTGGGCATCCAACAATTCATATCCTTGAATGGAAACAGGTCGTATCTTCGTATCTTTCAGACGCAAAATACGTACTTTCAGTTTACGGAAAAGCCAGTTCGTCAGGCGAAACAGGAAGTATTGCCCGACAATCACCAGAATGAAATAAAGCACACGTTTCGCCATTCTCCAAAGCCCGTGTTCGGCTTTCATATCGTGCAGTTTGGTGATAACGTTTTGTTGTCTTTCCTTCGCAAGAGAATCACGGGAAATGCCTTCCCACAAAGCATCCTGATCGGTAAGGGAAAGCAACACCTTGTTACCGTACATCAAATCGGAAACAATGTCCGAATGGTCGATCGACACGGAGTCCGGGCGGAGGTTAAAACGTCTTCCCAGTTCTTCAATTGCAGCACCGGTCATTTGCGCACGTTGCTGGGGAGTGTATCCGCCACGTTTGGTAAAAAGATAAAATAAGGTATCTCCGTCGGCTACCACAGGGATTCCTTTGGTAAACTGTCGCAAAGAATCGATACGTTGACGCTGCCGGGCGTACTTCACGGAGTCGACGGCAGCCATTTGCAGTTTCATCTGCTCCATTTCCATACGCATATTCGCCTCGTTGAGCCGGGCTGCTTCGAGGGATTTTTGCAGATTGGCCACATAGACAGAGTCTGAATCCCGGTTCAGAGGTGTGTTGTGCACGGTAGTTACACTATCACCTGCAAATATCTTCTTGACAGCTTCTCCCAACTGTGCCCGTACTCCCGTTGTTCCCAAAAGTACAATGAGCAGTAACACTAAACGTTTCATTTTATTCATTTCCATATCCTATATCCCCTGACAGTGAATTAAGGTTAATCTATTTTTTCACTAAAACAGAGCAAACATACGGATTGTTTTTGACATATCAATTTTGAAAATGATTATCTTTGCCACTAAAAGAGAAAAAAACATGAATATACTGTTTCTTATCGGAGGATTAATCCTCATTCTTCTAGGAGCTAACGGACTCACGGACGGGGCTGCTTCAGTTGCCAAACGTCTCCGTATCCCCTCCATTGTTATCGGGCTTACTATCGTCGCGTTCGGTACTTCTGCCCCCGAACTCACCGTCAGTGTGTCTTCTGCTCTTAAAGGCAGTGCGGACATTGCCATAGGTAATGTGGTAGGAAGTAATATATTCAATATATTATTTGTAATTGGAATAACAGCACTAATATGCAACGTACCATTTGAAAGTAAGTTCTTAATAGATACAGTAATTGCAATATTTAGTGGAGCCTTATTATGGATTGGTACTTATAAGCATAAGGAGTTAAGAAAGCCTTGTGGAATAGTGATGTTAATCTGTTATGCAGCATATTTTGTGTATCTGTGTGTGCTGTAAAAATATCAGCCTTGGGGTCAGGGGATAAAAGCTTGGTATATTTCAGCGGGTTTTAGAAGGAGCTTCACCATATTTTTTCTTAAAGCATCTGTTAAAATAAGATATATTGTCAAAGCCGCATTCAACTGCAATCTGTGTAACTGGAAGGTCAGTAGATGTAAGCAGGCGTGAGGCAATGAGCAGACGGTAATCATTAAGATAGCTTATAAAGGAGGTTCCAGTACATTGTTTAAAGAATTTCATAAAATGTGATTCGCTGAAATGGCATTCCTTTGCAATATCCTGAATTGAGATTGCATGAGTATAGTTATTTTCAATATAAGTTATTATCAGTTTTAATTTATTTCTTTTGCTGCTTGAGAGGCTGTCAGATACTTCATTGTTAGATGCACACAAATAATGTGTGTTAAGTGCAAAAAAGAAGTTGTATAGGCAGCCTCTTATTTTTAATTCATATCCTGCTGGAAATGTTTCGCATACTTTGTCTGCTTCATCTATGCAGCTTATGATTTCCTTATATTTTTGTTCTGATGGCTTGATTATACAGGTCATATCATTATCAGAGTTGTTAATATGTCCGAAATATTCAAAAGTATTTCTGTCATATTCTTTAGGAAGAAGCATATTAATATTAAATATTATATTTTCATATTTCAGGACATAATTATCATAATTAGTTATAGAATGAATCCTTCCAGGATAAACTATCAAAAGATCTCCCTGACCTACTAAATGCTGGTTCAAGTCAATGTTAACAAGCCCTTTTCCTTCTTTAATGTATATAAGTTCCATTTCGTTGTGCCAATGCAGGGGAACTACGGCAAAGTCCTGTGGAATAGTGCATGGGTATGTATTATATGAAAAGTCAGTATTGTAGTGGCTCTTGGTTTCATGGAGAGTTTCGTATAATGAATCAGGCATAATAATCCTCCTTTATTTCAATTATGATAGTATTGTACAAGAAAACGATATAATAAATCAAGAAAAATATATATATTGAGATATAATCATACTAGTGTCAAAACTAAAAAGCAGTCCGTAGGTATCAAAGTTAAGAGCTTTTGACCCCGACATTATATTTATAACAATATCAGAATGGAGAGTGGAATTATGTCAGATAAATTGAATTCTATAAGTAATGAATTATTGAATAAGAATCTTAAAGCCTGTAGTAATGAGGAATGCTATGAGGTTATTAAGGAGTACGTTGCAAGGCTTGAAGTATTGAGGGAGAGAGAGGATAAGTATTTACAGTCAAAGCTCGGAAAGAAATTATATTATATATCAGCAGAATTTCTTATAGGAAAGCTGATGTCAAACAATTTAATTAACCTTGGAGTATATGATGAAGTCAGGGCTGAGCTTGAGGCAGCAGGAAAGGAACTTGCGCAGATTGAAGAGATTGAAAGTGAGGCTTCACTTGGCAATGGTGGACTTGGAAGACTTGCAGCATGTTTCCTTGATTCAATAGCCAATCTTGGACTTAATGGTGATGGTGTTGGACTTAATTATCATCTTGGGTTGTTCAGGCAGGTATTTGAAAATGGCAGACAGAAGGAAGTACCGGATTACTGGATAGGAAAGGATAGCTGGCTTATTCCAACAGATGTATCATATAAGATAGATTTTGCAGATTTTAGTGTTACTTCAAGAATGTATGATATTAATGTCTATGGTGAAAAGACAACTAATAAATTACATTTATTTGATATTGATACAGTTAATGAAGCTATTGTAAATAAATCTGGAATTGATTTTGATAAAGATGATATAAAGGAAAATCTTACATTATTTCTTTACCCGGATGATAGTGATGAGAAAGGAAGAATGCTAAGAATTTACCAGCAGTATTTCATGGTAAGCAATGGAGCAAGGCTTATATTAGATGAGTGCCGTGCAAAGTGTGAGCAGCTTAATACAGCCTTAACAGATGAAGAAAGAAAGACATATAGAAATCTTCCAGAGCTTGCTGTTATTCAGATTAATGATACACATCCAACTATGATTATACCAGAGCTTATAAGACTTCTTACAGAGAATGGTGATATTGATGGAACAGCTATATCTATGGATGATGCTATAAAGATAGTATCTGCTTCCTGCGCATATACTAATCATACTATTCTTGCAGAAGCACTTGAAAAGTGGCCGGTAAGATATCTTGAAAAATGTGTTCCACAGCTTATGCCTGTGATAAGAGAATTGGATAAAAGAGTGCGTGAACGCTATGATGATAGTTCAGTATATATTATTGAAGAACGTGATGATGACAGCAGAGGGCTTGTTCATATGGCACACATTGATATTCATTATGGTATGAGTGTCAATGGAGTTGCAAAGCTGCATACACAGATTCTAAAGAATACAGAGCTTAATAATTTCTATAAGCTTTATCCTGATAAATTCAATAATAAAACTAACGGAATAACCTTTAGAAGATGGCTTATCCACTGTAACCATGAGCTCGCAGATTATATAACACAGCTTATAGGTGATGGGTATAAGCATGATGCTAATGAGCTCAAAGCACTTATGTCATATACAGAGGATCCAACTGTAATAGAGCATTTGTCAGATATTAAGCAGCATAATAAGACTGCACTTGCAAAATATCTTTATGATAAGCAGGGAATTGTTATTAATGATAATTCAATATATGATATACAGGTCAAGAGACTTCATGAATATAAAAGACAGCAGATGAATGCGCTGTATATTATATATAAATATTTTGACATTAAAAGCGGAAATATTCCTAAAACACCTGTAACAGTTATATTTGGGGCAAAGGCTGCACCTGCATATACAATCGCTAAGGATATAATTCATCTTATACTGACACTTTCAAAGGTTATCAGGGAGGATGAAGATGTTAATAAGTATCTTAATGTTGTAATGGTAGAGAATTATAATGTGACACTTGCAGAAAAGCTCATTCCTGCCTGTGATATATCTGAGCAGATATCACTTGCATCTAAGGAAGCAAGCGGAACCGGAAATATGAAGTTTATGCTGAATGGAGCTGTGACACTTGGAACAATGGACGGAGCTAATGTTGAAATAGCTGAGCTTGTAGGAAAGGATAACATATATACATTTGGTGCCTCAAGTGATGAGGTCATAGCACATTATGCTAACAATGATTATTGTGCAAAAGAGCTGTATGAGAAGGAGCCAGTTATTAAACAATGTGTTGATTTTATTATATCAGATACAATGCTTGCTGCTGGTGACAAAGATGAGCTTAACCGTCTGTATAAAGAAATAGTAGGTAAAGACTGGTTTATGGCATTACTTGATTTAAAGGCTTATATCAATATTAAGGAACAGGCGTTAGCAGATTATGAAGACCATAGGGCATGGGGCAGGAAACAGCTTATAAATATTGCCAATGCCGGTTTCTTCTCATCAGACAGGACGATAGCAGAATACAACAGAGATATATTCAAGTTATAACAAAGCAACTTTTCATCATTTTTCTCCTCATTTTATAAAATGATTTGCCTGCTGGAATATAAAAGATTATAATAATATAATGGTGGGGAGGCAGGATGAATATGTATAATATATTAATTGTAGATGATGAAAAGATAGAAAGAAACGGAATAAAGCTTCTGCTTAAGCGTATGGGCATCAATCTTGGCATTATAGAGGCTGAGAATGGAAAAGAAGCTTATGATTACCTTATGTCTGATGATAATAAGGGTGAAGGGCATGTTGACATTCTCCTAACGGATGTCAAGATGCCTTTTATGGATGGAATAGAGCTTATAAGAAATGTAAAAGACGGTGGTGTCAAGCTTAAAACAATAATATTTTCAGGATATAATGAGTTCGAATATGCAAAGCTTGCTGTAAAGCTTGGTGTCGAGGATTATATACTAAAGCCTGTAGCACCGGATGAGTTTAAGAATACGATGCTAAAGGTTATAAGTGAGCTTGATGAGGAATTAAGGAAAAATGAAGATTATAATAAGCAGGCTAACAGCTTAAGACAGTTTTACCTGTATTCACTTATCAACGGAAGTACAGCAAAGGGAATTGTCAAGAATACAGAATTTCTCAATGGTTTTAACAGACTTGTGCTTATTGAATTTAATTCGGATTTTTTCGGAAAGTATGAGTTTGATTTTGATAAGGCGGTACAGATTATTAAAGAGGAGTGGGAAAGCCAGTATCTTAACCTTAATCCACAGCAGTCAGTTATATTGCTGAAAACGCCAGAGGAAGAAACGGCTAAAGCAGATAATAATTATAGAATTGAGCATTTTCTTAGCAGCCTGCACGATTATATATATGAAAAAAGCAGACAGTTTATGTATGCGGCTGTGTCTGATGTATTTAGTGATTATCATAAGCTTTCAGATGTTATGGATGAGCTGGAATCACTTATGAACAACAAGTTTTATCAGATGGACAGATACATATATTCTGATTATGTGAATGAACAGACACCTGTGTTAGTACAGATTGATGATGATGCACTTATGAAGCAGATGAAACAGGATATTAAGATGAAGGATGTTACTTTTTTAAGGATTCATTTTGAGGCACTATGTAAGAAGTACAGAAGTCAGACTAATTTCTCACATATATATATTAAGTTTGTATTTTCCAATCTGTTGAAGGATTTTTATGATAATATACCGGGGGCTAATCAGGATGAATTCAGCCGGGAGATAGACAGATTGTATACATCTGAGGACTTTTCATGCATCATGGATATTGTTAATAAGAATATTGATTTGCTGGAAAAGTCATTTGGTAGTGATCCTGTTTCATCTCATAGAGAGATAGAGATGGTTAAGGATTATATTCATGGACATTTCGGAGAAGAAATAAGCGCACAGCAGCTTGCAGATATGGTTTATCTTGCACCTAGCTATCTTAGTTCACTATTCAAGAAAGAAACAGGGCAGAACCTCAGCAAGTATATCAAGCAGTACCGGATGGAGAAGGCAAGGCAGATGCTTGAGGATACGAACATGAAGATAGTATGTATCAGTGAGAAGGTGGGATATCCTAATGTGTCATATTTCTGTCAGAGCTTCAGGGAGTATTGTGGCGTAAGTCCACAGAAGTTCAGAGAAAATGCTGAATAATAATTAGTAATTAAACGTGCGAGGTATAGTTTGCTTGAGATGGATAAGACAGAGAATTAACAATATAAAATTACAGAATAAGCTTGCCAGTATATATATAGTTACTGGTCTTATTCCGTTGTTTGTCCTGTTTGCATTTGCGTTCGGACAGATGCGTTCTATTCTTATGGACAGGGATTTAAAGAGCATGCAGGGTTCGTTAGAGCAGTCTGTTGCTACTGTGGACGGTCAGATTGAGGTATATAATAATCTTTCTAACTATATAACATTTAATGAAACGATTTCAAGTGTGCTTGCCTATGATTACAGCAGCACATATGAAATGTACAGCCAGATTGTTACAACCTTTGACCCTATGCTGTCTTCACTAAGATATTTCCATAATGATATAAATAAGGTCACAGTATATGTTGATAATGGAATAAAGCATGATACAACGATTGCACCTATTGATGAAATTAAGAATGAACCTTTTTTCGATATGGCATCAGATTCTACAGCTATTAACTGGTATGTAGATAAGGATAGCAAAAAGCTTATATCTGCAAGAAAAATGTCAACACTTGAACATATGGGAATCACAGGTATTATGTATATAGATGTCAGTTATGATAGTGTTATGTCGTCATACAGACAGGGACTTGAACCCGGATGTGGAATAATAGTGGTTGACAAAGCTGGTGCAGTGATTGGGGAGTTTAATAATATTGGTGATGATAGCAGATATGTTTTGAATTATTCGGACAATAACGTTATGGAAAAACAAGGGGCAAAGCTGACTTTAAAAAAAATGCTGGGTGAAGTCCGCTGGGATGGAAATATATGCAGTAATGCAGGAGGCTATGCACTGGTAAGAAAAGAATCACCGGTTACAGGCTGGACAACCTATATATATGAGCCAAAGAAAATGATGTTTAATTCGACCAGCTCGATAACTGCCATGATAATAGTAGCAGTTGTGGTTGCATTGCTTGGACTGGCAGCTTCTATTACAGCTACATCTGGATTTATCACAAAAAGAATCAGAAAGCTGAAGGCTAGCATGGCTAAGGTTGAGCAGGGAGATTTTGATGCGGTCATTAGGACAGAGGATAAAGATGAGATTGGAGAGCTGATCCAGGGCTTTAATGAGATGACAACACAGACGAAGAACCTCATAACCCAGGTGTATGAAGGGCGCATAAGCCAGAAGGAGTCTGAGATGAAGGCGTTAAGGGCACAGATTAATCCACATTTTCTGTATAATTCGCTGTCACTTATTAACTGGAAGGCTATTGAATATGAGCAGGATGATATAAGCAGGATTACTCTGGCATTATCTAATTATTACAGGACTTCACTTAACAAGGGTAAGAATACACTTATGCTTGAGCAGGAGGTAAGTAATGTAAGGTCATATATAGAGATTCAGCAGGTTATGCACGATAATTCATTTGATGTTGATATCGATATAAGCAGCGATATTCTTAAGGCTGAGTCGTTGAATCTTATACTTCAGCCGCTTGTGGAGAATGCCATTGACCATGGAATAGACCTTCTGACTGACAGGCGTGGAGTGATAACTATTAGGGGAAGCCGCTGCCCATATATAAATACGGCTAATGAAAACATAGATATAGTCTGTTTGTCTGTAGCTGATAATGGTGTTGGAATGGATGAAAATATGTGCCAAAGCTTTCTTACAGCGGAGTCTAAGGGCTATGGTGCACGTAATGTAAATGACAGAATCAGGCTGTTTTATGGGGAAGAATATCATCTTGAGGTTAAAAGCATAGTTGGTGCAGGTACAACAATCACGATTAAATTCCCAGTCAGACTGATGGAATAATATTCATTATGTGAATTTTTATATTTTTTATATTTACATCATAAAAAAACAACATATTTCTAAAATACTTTATATTTTAATTTTATAAACCTCCTAATATAATTAAATCATCAAGAAAAGTTAAAGACGTCGAAAAACAAAGGATGATTGATGATTAAATTATTAAGGAGGTTTTTTGTATGAGATTAAAAAAATTAGCAGCAGCACTTATGCTGACAACAATGTGTGGTTCACTTTTAACAGGCTGTGGTTCTGGAAATGATTCTGCCAGCACAGGTAAAGATTCAAAGACAGATGAAAAGATTACAGCAACCATTAAAGTATGGGGACCAGCAGAGGATCAGGCAGAGGAAAATGGTAAATGGCTTCAGACAATGTGTGAGAAGTTTAATGCAGAGCATCCAAACTGGGATCTTACTTTTGATTATGGTGTATGTGCAGAGGCAGATGCGGGTAAGACTGTAACACAGGATCCAAGTAATTCAGGAGATGTTTACTTCTTTGCAAATGACCAGCTTCAGACACTTATTGATGCCAATGCCATTGCAAAGCTTGGTGGTGAAACAGCAGATTATGTTAAGAAAACTAATTCAAGTGCAATTGTAGATTCGGTTTCAGTTGACGGTAATGTTTATGGTGTACCATTCACAACTAATACATGGTTTATGTATTATGATAAGAGTAAATTCTCAGAAAGTGATGTTAAGAGCTTAGATACAATGCTTTCTAAAAACAAGGTAGCGTTTAATATAACAGAAGGCTGGTATATGTCAACATTCTATCTTGCTAACGGATGTTCATATTTTGGCAAGGATGGTAAGGATAATTCAGCAGGAGTTGATATTTCTGGTGATAAGGGAACACAGGCAACACAGGCTATGGTTTCATTTGTTAACAATCCTAACTTCGTCAATGACCTTCAGGGTGTAGGTATAGCAGGCTTAAGAGATGGTTCTGTTGGTGCATACTTCTCAGGTTCATGGGATTATAAGAGTGTTAAGGAAATTCTTGGTAACAACTTTGGTGCAGTATCACTTCCAACCTTAAAGATTGGCGGAACAGATAAGCAGCTTAAGGCATTTGCAGGTTCTAAGGCAATCGCAGTTAACCCTAATTGCAAGTATCAGCAGGTAGCTGTAGCATTAGCTAAGTATCTTGGTGGTAAAGAAGCACAGCAGAGCCACTATGAATTAAGAGGTGTTATTCCTTGTAATACAGAGCTTCTTTCAACAGATGCTATCAAGAACGATGCTCTTATAACAGCACAGAATGATACATTTAACAAGACATCAGTTATCCAGCCTACAGTATCAGGAATGAATAATTATTGGACACCAGCACAGAATTTTGCAAAGGCTGTAGTTAATGGTGAGGTTACTCTGGATAATGCAGCAGCAAAGACACAGGATTTCTACAAGCAGATTAATACATCAATTGTAAGTAAATAAAGGCTTAAGTAATTCATAATTTAAGTAATTAATAAAAGGATGGCTGTCACATTATTAGTGACAGCCAGCTTGTAACAGGAGGTATGGCGATGAAAGATGGATTTATTCAGGCATTCAGAAAAGGTAATGCCATTACCAAACTTAGTGCCATTATACTTGGACTTGGTAATCTTGCAGGAAAGCAGATAATCAAAGGCATTCTTTATCTTGCAATAGAAGTAAGCTTTATATGCTTTATGATATTCAAAGGAATCAACTGTCTCGCCATGCTTCCAAGCCTTGGAGGAAGAGAACAGCAGGAGATATGGAATGAGAAGCTGGGTGTATACGAGTATGTGGCAGGTGATAATTCACTTCTGATACTTTTGTATGGTGTTGCAACTATATTTCTTATAGCCGCTTATGTTGTTCTTGCTATGAGTTCGGTCAAGAGTGCTTATAATGTTCAAACAAGGCTTGCTTTAGGAAAGCATATTAACACATTTGTGGAGGATGTTAAATCATTATTCAATGAGAATCTACACAAGCTGCTTCTTACACCTCCGGTTGGGGGAGTACTTATATTTACCATTCTGCCACTTGTATTTATGATAAGTATGGCATTTACCAATTATAGTAAAGTAGACAGCCATCTTGTACTGTTTGACTGGGTTGGATTAGAGAACTTCAAGCAGCTGTTTGATTCGGGAAGCTCTATTGGACATTCCTTCTGGTCAGTTTTGGTATGGACTATTATATGGGCTATATTTGCGACAGGTCTCAATTACATATTAGGTATTCTTGTTGCTTTGCTGATTAACAGGAAGGGAACAAGGTTTAAGTCATTCTGGCGTTTTATATTTGTTCTCTCGATAGCTGTTCCACAGTTTGTTTCACTTCTTGTCATGAGAAGTATGTTAAACCAGGATGGTATTGTAAATGTTGTGTTAAGGAATCTGGGCTGGATTGATAAGGCACTTCCGTTCTTCACTAATGCAACGTGGGCAAGAATAACAGTTATTGTTGTTAATCTGTGGGTAGGTATTCCATATACGATTCTTCAGGTTACAGGAATATTAAAGAACATTCCTATGGAGCTTTATGAGGCAGCAGATGTAGATGGTGCTAATGGTTTTGCTAAGTTTACAAAGATTACGATGCCATATATGTTCTTTGTTACAACACCATATCTGATAACTACATTTACAGCTAATGTTAATAACTTCAATATTGTATACCTTCTTACTAAGGGTGATCCGGTTCTGGCTGGCGAAACTGCTGGTAAGACAGACCTTCTTGTAACCTGGTTATACAAGATGACAGTCGATTATCAATATTATAATCTGGGTGCAGTTATAGGTATTATGACATTCATATTCCTGGCAATTGGCTCACTTCTTGTATATAGAAGAACTAAGTCTTATAAGGATGAGGAGGGCTTCCAATGAAAAAGAAAAAAATCACTAAAAATATATTGGCACATATAACACTTACAATACTTGCAGTTATATGGGTAATGCCGCTTATATGGATAATCCTCACAAGCTTCAGGGCACAGAAGGGAGCGTATACAAGCTCATTTTTCCCTAAGGCATATACACTTGATAATTATACAAAGTTGTTTACAGATACAGGAATACTTAATTTCCCAAGAATGTTTGAGAATACGCTTATAGTTGCAGTGTTTTCGTGTATTATATCTACGTTTTTCGTGCTTTCAGTTGCTTACTGTATGTCACGCCTCAGATTTAGAATGAGGAAGGCTATGATGAATGTAGCTATGATACTTGGTCTTTTTCCAGCCTTTATGGCAATGGTAGCTGTATATTATATTCTTAAGGCTGTCGGATTATCTGAGGGTTCAATGATAAGGGTTGCACTTGTGCTTGTATATTCGGCATCAGCCGGAATACAGTTTTATATAGCAAAAGGCTTTTTTGATACGATTCCAAAGAGTATTGATGAAGCAGCAATTATTGATGGAGCAACGAAATGGCAGGTATTTACAAGAATTACAATACCTTTAAGTAAACCAATTATCGTGTATACAGTACTTACTTCTTTCATAGCACCATGGGTTGATTTCATATTTGCAAGAGTTATATGCCGTGCCAATGCCAACTATTATACAGTTGCGATCGGTTTATGGCAGATGCTTGAAAAGGAATATGTTGATGTGTGGTATACAAGATTCGCAGCGGGAGCTGTACTTATATCTATTCCAATTGCAGCCTTGTTTATGATAATGCAGAAGTGCTATAATGACAGTATGTCAGGTGCAGTAAAAGGATAATGTCAATAGTGCTTTGTGCTTTGTGATCCTGTATGAATTAAAACGGGGATTTAAAGAAGAGGTATGTAATGCGAAAAAGAATATTCAGGATGTTTGCAGTATTAACTGCTATGATATTATTATTTCAAGCCGGGTGTAACAGCCCGGCTAAAAGTGTATATACAACTAAAGATGATTATGATGATAAGCTGTATTATGCCATGACAACGCCTTATGGAGCGTATCCCGAAACTATAAGCTATACGCTTGGCAAAATGACAAGTGTTAATAATTCCAATATGCCAGAGGGTGATACATATACAGATAATGCATATACAAGATATATAAAGAATATGATTAATGTTCAGAATATTGATGCATTTGAGGCACAGGATACGCAGTATAATACTAACGTTACAATGGCTGTTTCTATGGGTGCATTGCCAGATATAATGATGGTTTCAAGTCAGGATGAGCTGCAAAGCCTTGTTGAGGAAGACATGATTGAGGATCTGACAGAAAGCTATAATAACTGTCTGAGCAGCAGGATAAGAGCTATATATAACAGTTATGGAAGCTCACTTAAGGATATGATTACATTTGACGGAAGGATTATGGCACTTCCAGAGACTAATATAACAGATGGCCCTAATCTCATATGGCTGCGTAAGGATTGGATGGATAAGCTAGGACTGACAGCGCCTAAAACAATAGAGGATGTTGTTGATATAATAAAGGCATTTATTGAAAAGGATCCTGGTAATAATGGAATAGATAACAACGGAAGGAGCAATACTGTCGGACTTGTAGTAGATACAGATCTTACAGGGGAGTGTGGTTATAGCAGTGAATTCCTGCTTGATATTGTTTTCGCGTGCTTTAATGCATATCCTAAGCAGTGGATAAAGGATTCAGATGGAAATGTTGTGTATGGTTCTGTTAAATCAGAGGCAAAGGATGCACTGGCATATATAAGGCAGTTATATAGTGATGGAATAATAGATAATGATTTCTTATTAAGGACAACAACTAATATATGTGAACTTATTGAGAATGGAAGGTGTGGATCTTTTTTTGGACCATGGTGGGCACCTAATAATCCACTTGTCAATGCTGTAAACACTAACCCTGATGCAGACTGGCAGCCATACCTTATACAGACATCTGATGATGGAAGTACAAGCTATCACAGCCAGAATCCCTGCTATAAGTATGTTGTGGTAAGGAAGGGCTTTGAGCACCCGGAGATAGCGGCTAAGATTATAAGTGTAATGTTTGATAGTGCAAGGTATGACAGCAATGCTTTGCAGGAATTTATCTATTATTACCAGCAGAATGTAGAACCTACTGCCCGTCCTATTTCAATTAATGTGGATTATAATAATGCTCTGTCTATATGCTATGAAAAGATTGACAAAGCGCTTAAAGGAGAGAGTGATCCTGATAAGCTTGAATTGCTTGAAAAGTCGTATTACGATGCCTGCAGTTCATACATTAGTAATACAGGAAAAAACTATATAGAATCAAGCACACAGGGTAGTGATGATACACTTGAAAGAAAGAATGCAACAAGTACCGAGTGGGCAGCCTATGTGTCAAGAATAACAGCCTGCAGGCTGTTAAGTGAGGGTAATATACGAGTTGTTGATTCTATGTATTTTAAGACAACAGACACGATGAAAACGCGGTGGTGGCGTTTAAAGGAAAAGGAAAAAGAAGCGTACCTAAAGATTATATGTGGTGCTGAGGATATATCGTACTTTGATACCTTTGTCAATGAATGGAATGAACAGGGCGGGGAGGCAATAACTAATGAAGTACGTGAAGAACTGATTGCCACCGCTGGCTAGGTAAGGTCTGAGTGCAGAATTGAGCAGATAAATGTGAATGTTTAATGGCGTATGATTACCATTTTAATAAAATGATTATTAATATAATAAAAACGCAGAATTGTATATTAAAAAAATAACTGGATAATTCCCCTTGTGGAGTTATCCAGTTATTTTTTATAGTGGTACATTTACGTATATATAATCTTTCATATATATAATCTGAAAAATATTTAATTAAGTTACGCTCCAATAACTCCGGCAAATCCACATATAAGAACGATTATACCAAGTACAATACGATACCAGCCGAATACCTTGAAGTCATGCTTTTTGATGTAGCCCATAAGGAACTTGATAACTACTAAAGAAACGATGAAGGCAACAAGCATACCAATAAGAAGAATCATCGCTTCCATAGATGTCATAGAGTTATGTATAAGGAACTTCGCACCCTTAAGAAGGCTCGCTCCAAACATAACAGGAACAGCAAGGAAGAAGGTATATTCAGCAGCTACTGTTCTTGAAATTCCAAGTATAAGTGCACCAACTATGGTTGCACCAGAGCGTGAGGTACCAGGGAATATAGCAGCTATAAGCTGGAAAAGTCCGATATAGAATGCAAGCTTATAAGTGATACCTGTAAGGTGGCGAACCTTAGGCTTCTTTCCATGATGCATAGTTTCAACGATAATGAAAGCTATACCGAATATAATAAGCATAATAGCAACTGTTGTGTAATTATAGAACATGGCTTCAAGCTGTTCATCAAAAAGAATACCAACAATAGCAGCAGGGACACAGGATACAAGAATATGAAACCATAACTTAAATATATCCCATTTAACATAAGCACCGGCACCACTTTCTGCTAGTGGTTCTTTGTTGTTTTTTTTACCAAAAGGCCATAACTGATGCCAGAAAAGAATAACAACAGCCATTATAGCACCAAGCTGGATAACAACTTCAAACATACTGTAAAATGCATCGGATACCTTAAGCGGCATAATCTCATTAAGCAGAATCATATGACCAGTACTGCTTATTGGAAGCCATTCAGTAATACCTTCTACGATACCAAAAATTATCGCCTTTAAAATCTCTAACATTATTCCTCCAATCACTTGCGGATTATTCTACTCTTATGTATATTCCGCCATAGTCATATTTTATTATAGAAAAAGATTATTGTCTGAAAAAACATGAAGAAAACAATAATATATTACTATATGACTACACGTTATTTTCGCATTGAAATGCAGGTGTGTCAACAACAGAATAATATAATTTGTATATAAATTTGTTTTAACAATGAAGTTTACTTTTTAGTCATATAAAGTTATTATATGATACTAGGGTCAAAAGGTCTAAACCCACATGAGCTTGCTCATAGGTGGGTGAAAGACCTTGGGACCCGCCCCGATATGAGCATAAAAGTGGGATGATAATCCCACGATATGCGAATATTGGGGAGAATTGTGGGAGTGCGTAGCACGGAACAATTCGTAGGTATCAAAGTCGGGGGCTTTTGACCTTGATATACAATTATAAGATGACTGGGAGGAACTTATGGAAATATATTTAAAACCAATAATATCAGCCTGTTATATATTCCCAATACTTGCAATTATATTTACAATACCATATATATTATATGAATATAACAAATATGGCTCACTTCTTGTTATAAGAACGGCTATAGTGTATACATTTATATTCTATATGCTTACGTCATATTTTATGACAATATTGCCGCTTCCACCGCTTGATTCAGTTACGCCTGATTCGGCATGTATGCTCCTTGTACCATTTGATGCAGTAAGAAGAGTTATAGATAACTCAGGAATCATATTTTCTGATCCGGCAACATACATCAATATATTTGGTTGTCCGGATTTCTGGCAGATTATTTTTAATATTTTATTATTATTGCCTTTTGGCGTATATCTTAGATATTATTTTAAAAGACCTTGGTGGCAGGTGCTTATATTTTCTTTTCTTTATAGCTTGTTTTTTGAGTTTACACAGTTGTCAGGATTGTATGGAATATATAAATATCCATACAGATTTTTTGAGGTAGATGACCTTATATGTAATACTCTGGGTGGGATTGCTGGTTATATGGTAACACCGCTTCTTGTATTTCTTCTTCCAGACAGAAATAAAATAGATGAAATAGCATATAAGAAGGGACAGATTGTATCCGAATTCAGACGTGGGATTGCATGGTGTATAGATATATTTATTGTTATGCTTCCTGTATTTATATATGTATTATATAACAATATGGATATAGCAGCATTTATCTATAATTCTAAGTATATAGTTATAACAGGTGCTTATATAGCGGTGATGTTTACGGCAGCAGCTTCAATAAGTAAGGGAAGAACGATAGGAAAAGCGCTTGTTAATATAAGGCTTGTAAAGGTATATGATAAAAAAGATGAGCATGAGGAAAAATGTTATAAAAGAGCCGGAATATTAAGGCTTGCCATAAGATATAGCATCTTATATGTAATAAGCATGCCATCTGCTGCATATGCATATTTTATATATCAGTTTATGATGAATTCGGACATTTTCAGTGGTGAATGGAGATTTTATGCATGTGTTGCTGGGATTATTATATGTTTATTTATTACTTTTTATATGGCATTCGATCTTTTGCTATGTCTGTTTAGTGATACAAGAAACATGCTGTATGACAGAATCGTAAAGCTTACTCATATAAGCATGTCAGGATGTGGACATAACTACAATACAGAAATCATAGATAAGAAAGTGGAAGATGGACTAATATCAGGAGAAGAGCAGAAAAATCAATGAAAAAATACACAAAAAAAGATGTAAAATATACATAAATGTGCAATTATTGATATTTATTATCATTTAGTTATGTGTTAACATATGCACTGGAAGAAAACATAGTGATGCTTTTTAGAACAGGTGTAGAAGTGAGAATGGAATGAATTTAGGAAGCCAGGAAGCATCTGTAAGATATACGGAGGTTAAACACATGACTATTAAGGATATGAAAACTGGTCAGACTGCCACGATTCTTAAGGTTGGCGGTGAAGCCGCACTCAGACAGCATTTTCTTGATATGGGACTTATACAGGGCGCAGAGGTCACGGTTATAAAGTATGCACCTATGGGTGATCCTGTTGAATTAAGAATACATGGATATGAGTTGACGATAAGACTTGCTGATGCAGCACAGATAGAGGTAAGTACTGTACACGATAATGAAAAGCAGGAAAAAACAGATATCAGATTTATAAAAACTGAGCATCCAGGTCTTGGTGAGGGTGGGCGTTTCCACGATAAGGAAACAGAGAATCCACTTCCTGATGATGTTACACTTACATTTGCACTTGTAGGAAACCAGAACTGTGGCAAAACAACACTTTTTAATGTTTTAACAGGTTCTAACCAGCATATAGGTAACTTTCCAGGTGTGACAGTAGATAGAAAGGATGGCGTGATAAAGGGACATCCTGATACACTTATTACGGATCTTCCAGGTATATATTCAATGTCGCCTTATAGCAGTGAGGAGATTGTGACTAGGCAGTTTCTTCTTAATGATAAGCCAAAGGGAATTATAAATATACTTGATGCAACTAATATAGAGCGTAATCTTTATCTTACAATGCAGCTTATGGAGCTTAATATTCCTATGGTTGTAGCACTTAATATGATGGATGAGATAAGAGTTAATGGCGGTTCAATAAGAATCAATGAGCTTGAGCGACAGTTAGGTGTTCCAGTTATTCCTATATCAGCAGCTAAGGGTGAGGGTATAGGAGAACTGGTAGAGCATGCTATTCACGTTGCAAAATATCAGGAAAAACCGGAAATAATGGATTTCTGTCCTGATGACAGTGCAATTCATAGATGTATACATGGTATCATGGCGCTTATAAGCGACCATGCAAAAAAAGCAGATTATCCGGAAAGATTCGCAGCATCAAAGGTGGTTGAGGGAGATGCAATAGTATTTAAGCATCTTGAGCTTGAACAGAATGAGAAGGAGATGATAGAACATATCATACTCCAGATGGAAGATGAATGTGGTATGGACAGATCATCTGCCATGGCAGATATGAGGTTTGAATATATAGAAAATGTATGCAGAAATACAGTAGTAAAGCCAAAAGAAAGCAAAGAAAGAATAAGAAGCCGTAGGATAGATAAGGTATTAACCGGTAAATATACAGGTATTCCGGCTTTTGTTGCTATTATGGCACTTGTATTTTATCTTACCTTTAATGTTATAGGAGCATGGTTATCGGATATACTTGATATAGGAATAACTGCCCTTACACATGTAGTAGATAATGCGCTTACAGCATTGAATGTTAATTCTGTATTACATGCTTTGATTATTGATGGCATATTCAACGGTGTGGGAAGTGTGCTTAGTTTCCTGCCTGTTATTGTTACATTATTCTTCTTTTTATCAATACTTGAAGATAGCGGATATATGGCAAGAGTAGCATTTATCATGGATAAGCTGCTTCGTAAGCTTGGATTGTCAGGAAGAAGTATTGTACCTATGCTTATTGGTTTTGGCTGCAGCGTTCCAGGTGTTATGGCAAGCCGTACACTTTCTTCTGACCGCGATAGAAAGATGACCATATTATTGACACCATTTATGAGTTGTTCAGCTAAAGTGCCTATATATGCATTCTTTTCAGCAGCCTTTTTCCCAGAGCATGCGGCACTTGTTATGATAGGCTTGTATTTTGTAGGAATAGTCATAGGAATTATTATGGCACTTATATTTAAAAAGACACTTTTTAAAGGTGAACCAGTTCCATTTGTTATGGAGCTTCCAAACTACAGAATGCCAGGTGCCAAGAATGTTATGCAGTTACTATGGGAGAAAGCAAAAGACTTTTTACAGAAAGCTTTTTCTATAATATTTATTGCAACAATTCTTATATGGTTCTTACAGAATTTTGATATAAGACTTAATGTTGTTACGGATTCTAAGGATAGTATACTTGCTGCTATTGCAAGCTGGATATCACCTATATTCAGACCGCTTGGTTTTGGAGACTGGAGAATAGCGACAGCAGTTCTTACAGGAGTTATGGCGAAGGAAAGTGTAGTATCAACAATATCTATTCTTTTTGGCAGTACAGTAGAGATAATCGAAGCAGTAGCACCAGCAGGTGTACTTGCATTTCTTGTGTTCTGTCTGTTATACACACCATGTATAGCTGCGATTGCATCAATAAAAAGAGAGCTAGGTGGAAGGTATGCAGCAGGAGTGGTTATAATGCAATGCTGTATAGCATGGATAGCAGCATTAATCACACATACGATATTTATGATTTTGTTATGAGATAATGAGTGCATAAGAAGAGTAACATATAATTAAATGTATTAAGTGAAATGTATTAAAATAAAAACATTGCAATTAAAGCTTATTGATGATATTATATCAACAATGCATAAAACAGTCCCCTGAGGGAGTAATCGGCATATAATATGATGTCAGGATTAAAAGGTATTTTGCATCTGACATTATAATATGCAGTTATATCGACATAATGATTAATATTTAATCACACGGTTATTGATAAACCCGGTATTACTTTAAATGATGAGACTCAAGGACAGTAAGAGAGAATTTCTCCTGCTGTCCCTGAGTCTTTTTTACGTAAGTAACTATGCAAAAGTAATATGAACGATTATGTCTGCCTGTGAGGGATAAATACAAATAAGAGGATTATTATGAGCATTTTTGAATTGTTTATCCTGGCTATCGGACTTTCGATGGATGCTTTTGCTGTATCAATATGCAAAGGTTTGTCACTTGGAAAAATAAAAGTGAAGCATATGCTTATAGCTGGATTATGGTTTGGTGGTTTCCAGGCACTTATGCCACTTATAGGTTATTTTCTTGGCAGCTTTTTTGCTGACATGATAACAAAGTATTCGCACTGGATTGCTTTTATTTTACTTTTATTCATCGGCGGAAATATGATAAAGGAATCGTTTGATGAAGAGGAAAATGTTAATGCAGATATGGGTGTAAAGAATATGTTTTTACTTGCTGTTGCAACAAGCATTGATGCACTTGCGGTTGGTGTTTCACTTGCATTTCTTAAAGTGAACATAATCCCAGCTGTATCATTCATAGGTTGTATAACATTTGTCTGTTCAGCAGCTGGTGTAAAAATAGGAAGTATATTTGGCGATAAATATAGGTCAAAAGCCGGGTTATGTGGTGGTATAATACTTATACTAATAGGTGTAAAGATTCTGCTTGATGGTATGGGTATCATATAATATACGATATGAAAGGAAAAAGGTTTTATGAAAGAAATATTAATAGCTTTATTATTGCTCGTTGCAGGGTTTGTGCTTCTTATAAAAGGAGCAGATTTTTTCGTAGATGGAAGCTCATCAGTTGCTAAAAGGTTAAGAGTACCATCTATGATTATAGGACTTACTATAGTAGCCATGGGAACAAGTCTGCCAGAGTGTGCCGTAAGTGTTACAGCATCACTTAGCAACAATAATGCACTTGCAGTAAGTAATGTTGTAGGCTCTAACATATTTAATCTTATGGTTGTATGTGGTGTATGTACTTTGTTTGTTCCACTTGCTGTATCAGTAGATACATTGAAGAAGGAATTTCCATTTTCAATAATATGCGCTGTTCTTCTTGTTATATTTGGAAAGCTTGGAATGATTCTTGGCAGGGCAGATGGAATAATATTCCTTGTTCTATTCGCAGCATATCTTGGCTGGATGATAAAATCAGCATTAAGTGCAAGAAATTCAGCATTAAGTAAAGAGGCAGAAGAAGCTGATGAACAGATAAAGATACTTCCAGTATGGCAGTGCTTAATCTATATAATAGGTGGCGCTGTTGCTATAAAATTTGGTGGCGATTTTGTTGTAAATGGAGCTTCTACCATAGCTTCCAGTCTGGGATTCAGCCAGAATCTTATAGGACTTACAATTGTTGCACTCGGTACAAGCCTTCCAGAGCTTGTAACATCAATAGTTGCAGCGAAGAAGGATGAAGTGGATATGGCACTTGGAAATGTTATAGGTTCTAATATATTTAACATACTTCTTGTGCTTGGTGTAGCAGGTGCTATAAGTCCTGTGACATTCATATCAGAAAATATTATTGATATAATTATACTTATTATCATGAGTGTAGTAGTATGGGTATTTGCATGGTCAAAAAAGAAGCTTGTAAGATGGCATGGAGCAGCGATGCTTGTCTCATATGCAATATATCTTGTGTATATATGTATGCGTTAGTTATATTGATGCGGGGTCAAAAGTCATCAGCTTTGATACTTACAGATTGTTGATATAAATATTGCATAACGGCTGATTTACAGCAAGTATTGCATAATATATAATTAATATTGGTAATCCTGCTTTCGTATACGTGTATTACGAAGGAGAAATAAAAGCACATATGGGAGAATGTAAACTGCTTATTAAAGAAAATGAGGGAATTCTTGTATGTGGAAACAGTACAAGAGTAGCAAGAATAAGAGTCAGGGATATTAATTATATTAGTTGCGATAACAGGATTATAACTATTCATACCGATGGTTTTCAAGATAGTTTTTATGGGAAAATTGGGGAAGTATATAATGTATTGAAAGAATACGGTTTTGAATATGTTAATGAATCAGAGATAGTTAATATAATGAAAATAAGAAAAATGCATACTAATTACGTAGTGCTGCATGAAGAAACTGAACTTATATGTAGTAAGACCTGTAAGCACAGAGTAAGAGAACTTATGTGGAATTGAGTTGATATTTATATACATTACAATAATATCAGTGCTTGTATATGGCTCTGTCATATGTGATAAACATATGGCAGGGCTTTCTCCTTTTTATAGCGCGGTTTTTATTACGTTTTATTAAAAGAAAGTAAAAGATGGCATGGAATTTTTGACAGCATGATAAAGAAAGTGTTAGAATATTTTCATATAAAATGTGAAATAAATAATAAAGAAGTATCATTAGCATGTTCTGTTAATATACTCGGAAAGAAGAGGAATATAATGCAGGCGTATACTGTATCACAGTGGTTTTTATTCTTTTTTATATATTGTTTTATAGGCTGGGTATGGGAGAGCTGTTATGTGTCAGCTAAGTCTGGCAAATGGGTTAATAGAGGATTCTTACATGGACCAGCATTGCCCATATATGGTTCAGGAGCTATTGTGATACTTGTAAGCACAATAGGTGTAAGAGAATCTATACCACTTATATTTTTGTTTGGTATGATATCTTCAACCATACTTGAGTTTGTTACAGGGTACTGTATGGAGCGTATGTTCGGAGTCAGATACTGGGATTATAGTAAGAAGCCGTTTAATCTTATGGGACATATATGTCTTTTTTCCTCAATAGGATGGGGAATATTTTCTGTATTGCTTGTCAGAATAGTGCACAGGCCTATAGAGAGCGTTGTATGTATGATTCCAGTAACAATAGCAGATATTATTGCATTTGGTGTGGCTATTATTATGACAGCTGATTTCACCCAGTCATTCAATGAAGCTATGGATCTTAAAGCAACTATTGAAAGAATAGCTAGCAGTAACCAGCAGATAAAAACAATTGCAAAAAGAATCGAGGTTGCAACTGCATTTGCAGAAGATGATTATAACAAGATGAAGGAAAAACTTGCAGAGGGCAAGGCAACAGTTATGAATAATGTAAGTAAAGCAAAGGGAAGACTTACATTTGAGAGAAATATGGATGAAAGAAAGGGCGTTAAGCTTGCAACGCTGCAGAAGATGAGTGAAACGATAGTTGAAAGCCTGAAGAATAAGCTTATGGATGAAAAGTACGCAAATCAGCTGTTAGAAACACTTGAAAATGAAAAGGTAAATCTTAAGACGGATAATAAGAAAAGTTATAAGAGTGTATTCAGAATGGTTAAGCGTAATCCAGGAGCAGTATCAAGAAGCCATTCGGCTGAACTGGATGAGATTAAGAAGCTCATAAAATAGTTAAGTGAGGAATTAAGTATTCAGATGGAAAAGATAGTTATATACAATGTTAAGCATGTTAAGGATATAATAAAATGTGCGGCTAACATGAGAATTAAAAGTATAGTACTTAGTGATGATATGTTATCGGATACGCTTGGTGATATCTTTGTAAGTGCCAGTGATTACAAAGCAGGTGATGAGCTTCCTGAAAAGTCGGAAGCTAAGCCTGGCATTGTTATATTCTGTGATGTTACTGATAAACATATGGACAAGCTTCTTTTTGAGATGAGGACAGGCAACAGTGAAGTGGATTATAAGGCTGTTAAGACAAAGACTAACAGTCAATGGACGATAACAAGAATACTTGCACAGATGGAAAAAGAAAGTATGGAGTATCGTATAAAAAATAAAATATAATAAAACAAAAAGTAACAAAACAAAAAGGCAGATTGAAAAGGAGAGAAATTATGAACAATATTATATATGTAACAACAGAAAGTTTTGAACAGGAGGTCCTTAAGTCTGACAAGCCAGTGCTTGTTGACTTCTTTGCAGAATGGTGCGGACCATGTAAGATGTTAGGTCCGGTGCTTGAGGAGGTGGCAACAGAACAGGATGCTGTAAAGATATGTAAGATAGATGTAGATAAACAGATGAGTCTTGCATTAAAATATAATGTGGCATCAATACCTACAATGCTGCTGTTTAAGAATGGCCAGGTATCAGCAACCAATATTGGCTATATAGGTAAAAAACAGATTATGGAGTTTATAGCCCAATAAAACAGTTGCTTTAAAATACTATCTGAAATACTAGGGGTATTGTTTTTAAATTAATACACATTTATTGTACAAAACTAAAAACAACAAAAAAATGTATTGAAATATATTGATTTGGGTGTTAACATAATCGTGCGAGTGATAGTTAAGAAATTAACAGATTCGCTTATATTTTTACAGAAGTTTGTATACAATGTACAACTTATTATGAAATTTAACAGTCAATTTTTTAAGGAGGAACCAATAAAATGGTAAATTTTGATCAGTGGAATGGTTTCAAAGGCAGACTTTGGAAAGAAGAGATCAATGTAAGAGATTTCGTTCAGAACAATTACAAGCCATATGATGGAGATGAAAGTTTCCTTGAAGGACCTACAGAAGCTACTAACAAGCTTTGGGGAAGACTTCAGGAATTACAGAAGGAAGAAAGAGCTAAGGGCGGCGTACTTGATATGGAAACAAAAGTTGTTGCTGGTCTTACAGCTTATGGTCCTGGATATATAGATGAATCTATGAAGGAGCTTGAACAGGTAGTTGGTCTTCAGACAGATAAGCCACTTAAGAGAGCATTTATGCCTTATGGTGGTATCAAGATGGCAGAAGAATCATGCAAGAACTACGGTTATGAACCAGATCCAGAACTTCATAAGATCTTCACAGAATATCATAAGACACATAACCAGGGTGTATTCGATGCTTATACACCAGAGATGAGAAAGGCTCGTCACAGCCACATCATCACAGGTCTTCCAGATACTTATGGACGTGGACGTATCGTAGGTGACTACAGAAGAGTTGCTCTTTACGGTATCGACTTCCTTATGGAAGAAAAGAAGAAGGATCACGCTAACTGTGGTTGTGGAACAATGACAGATGATGTTATCCGTTTAAGAGAAGAAATATCTGATCAGTACAAGGCACTTGCAGGTATGAAGAAGATGGCTGAAAGCTATGGTTATGATATCAGCAAGCCAGCTACTAATGCTAAGGAAGCTGTTCAGTGGTTATACTTTGGATATCTTGCAGCTATCAAGACACAGAATGGTGCTGCTATGTCTGTAGGTCGTGTATCTACATTCCTTGATATCTATATTCAGAGAGATCTTGAAGCTGGTACTCTTACAGAGAAGGAAGCTCAGGAACTTATTGATCATTTCGTTATGAAGTGTAGAATGGTTAAGTTCGCAAGAATTACATCATACAACGAATTATTCTCAGGAGATCCTACATGGGCTACTCTTGAAGTTGGTGGTACAGGTATCGATGGACGTTCAATGGTTACAAAGAACGACTACAGATTCCTTCATACACTTGAGAACATGGGACCTTCACCAGAACCAAACCTTACAGTACTTTACTCTTCAAGACTTCCAGAAAGCTTCAAGAAGTATGCTGCTAAGATTTCTGTTGATACATCTTCAATCCAGTATGAGAACGATGATGTTATGAAGGTAACATGGGGCGATGATTATTCAATCTGCTGCTGTGTATCTGCTACACAGACAGGTAAGGAAATGCAGTTCTTCGGAGCTAGAGCAAACCTTGCTAAGTGCTTACTTTACGCTATCAATGGTGGTGTAGATGTTAAGAACAGAGAACAGGTTGGTCCTGCTTACAAGCCAGTTACTTCAGAATATCTTGATTATGATGAAGTTGTTGATAAGTTCGACGCTATGATGGATTGGTTAGCTGATCTTTATGTTAATACACTTAACCTTATCCAGTATATGCATGATAAGTATTACTATGAAGCTGCTGAGATGGCTCTTATTGATACAGATGTTAAGAGAACATTTGCTACAGGTATCGCTGGATTCTCGCACGTTGTAGATTCACTTTCAGCTATTAAGTATGCAAAGGTTAAGACAGTACGTGATGAAACAGGTATCGTTGTAGATTACGAAATCGAAGGCGACTTCCCTAAGTATGGTAACGATGATGACAGAGCTGATGATATCGCTGTATGGTTACTTAAGACATTCCTTGAGAAGATTAAGAAGAGACATACTTACAGAGATTCAGAGCCAACAACATCTATCCTTACAATTACTTCTAACGTAGTATATGGTAAGTACACAGGTGCTATGCCTGACGGACGTAAGGCTGGTACTCCACTTTCTCCTGGTGCTAACCCAAGTTATGGTGCAGAGCAGAATGGTCTTCTTGCTTCACTTAACTCACTTACAAAGCTTCCTTACGAGTGGGCATTAGATGGTATTTCTAATACACAGACAATGAACCCAGACGCTTTAGGACATAACGAAGAAGAAAGAATTAACAACCTTGTTAATGTTATGGATGGATACTTTGATCAGGGCGCTCATCACCTCAATGTTAACGTATTCGGTAAGGATAAGTTGCTTGATGCTATGGAACACCCAGAAAAGCCAGAATATGCTAACTTCACAATCCGTGTATCTGGTTATGCTGTTAAGTTCATCGACCTTACAAAGGAACAGCAGATGGATGTTATTTCTAGAACATTCCACGACAGAATGTAATCATACGAATAGTATAATTGCTTGAAATTAG
>ENA-OPDA01000547-OPDA01000547.1-human-gut-metagenome-genome-assembly--contig:-NODE-547-length-27436-cov-3.748694_pt1 | contig 27436 bp, 24 predicted proteins | sample MGYA00241253_ERZ501486 | MGnify/ENA primary metagenome ERZ501486 (study PRJEB25962, sample SAMEA2042510) | human gut metagenome | biome: human gut; feature: human-associated habitat; material: faeces... | reverse complement strand
AGTAAAAAACTGACAGCCCTCTTTTCACGCCAAGTCCTAGGAGGAGGATTATACAATTTCAAAGAACCGCATGATCAGCTGTGCTGCCTGTGCGCGCGTGGTTGTGCCGCGCGGAGCCAATGTGTCGGAAGATGTTCCGCTCACAACGCCCTTGGCAACTGCCCAACGCATGGCCTGTTCTGCCCATGCAGCAACGCTGTCTGCATCGGTATAGCTATCCAGAGAAGCCTGTGCAGACATATCTGCGCCCTGCTTCTGCGCATAGGTATACAAAATCTTTACTGCCTGCTCACGGGTTACCGCATCGTTCGGTCCGAACATTCCGTATCCATATCCCGAAACAATACCATTTTGTGCTGCCCATGCAACAGCTGTTGCATACCAGTTGTCTGCAGATACATCTTGGAATGTGCTGTTCTGCTCGACTGCCGGTTTTCCTGCTGCATTGTACAGAATCTGCACAAGCATCGCACGGCTTAACGTCTGATTCGGCGCAAACGAAGCGTTTCCAACGCCGTTCATCATGCTGGCAGCCAGTACCGTATCTACCGCCTCATGATACCATGCGCCCGCATCAACATCGTGAAGCTGCGCCGACGGGCAATTTTTGCTGTCGCACTGATACACATTGCCCTGCACAAGCACGCCATTCTGCATGGTCCATGTATCCAGATCCGAGGCCTGTACACCGTAGTTGGAGAAGTCCAGCGCCTGTGCACGCACGGTGTGATTGAGTGCGGTCTTGACGGCAAAGGCATCCGCACTGCCCGCAGCAAATCCATTGTTGTTTTCTGCAGTGCCCTTGATGTTCTGAGACGGCGCATCAACAGCAATTGTCTCTCCGCCATTGTTCAGCGTTGCCTGTGTGTTGTACCAAGAATTGGTTACCTGCGAATTCTTGACAAAAGAACCTGCCAGCGCACCAATACAGTCAATTTTCTTGACGGCATTGACATTGCCTGTCGCATAGCAGTTGTGTTCCTCGCCGTATTCCAGTCCGCACAAGCCGCCTGCCGCGCCGCCAGTCTCATCCTCTGCCTGTCCCTGCTCATGGTCATACAGAGAAGCAGTTATATCGCCGGTTGCGTATGTGTTTGCCATCAGACCCCAAACATTGATGCCTGCAATGCCGCCGACTTCCAGCCAGTTCTCGCCGGTCGTCTCTGCCGCCGTGACATCTACATCAGAAGAACAATTGAGCACTGCACCGCAATATTCATAACCCATCAAGCCGCCTGCCCAGATATTCTTTCCGGTATTTTTTATGGACAGGGAACCGGTTACATGGCAGTTGTCAATCACTGCTCCGCGGCGGCTCTCCTTGCTGTTTTTCGGGTTTGTCTTGCCGACCAAGGTGCCGATGGTCACTTCATTTTGCGAGTAAACATTCATATTAACCTTGGTCAGATTTACATTGCGCACAACGGCATTGGAACTGAGGACAGAAAACAAACCGATAATTGTCTCATCCGATGTCGGTGTATATGCCTGCTGTTCGCTTCCCAATGTCAGACCGGAAATGGTGTATCCATTGCCGTCAAATGTGCCATCAAATGGTGCGCCATCGTTGCCGATAGAATCCCAATCGGAGCCGGAAATATCAATATTCGCACCCAGCGATACATAGCAGCCGGAATAATTATATTCATCCACCGATTTTGCAAATTTCTTCAGCTGCTTTGCCGTAGAAATCACATACGGATGCGCCTGCGTGCCATTGCCCGTTGTAAAGAAAGACAAGTCAACCGCATTGCCTTCTGCTTTTTTCAGTGCGGAATTAACCGCACCGAGAATGCCCTCACTACTGTATGTCGCACCGGAAACCGTGTCAAGGTCTGTAGTCTGCTTTTCGATAATAGTATCCATCAGAACAGCCGCCTTATTCCAATACGACTGCGTATCCGAATGCGAAACAACATCAATTTTTGTTACTGTATTATCTTTCACCGTTACCGCCAGCGTGACCAAGCCATAATAGCCCTGCGCAGAACCTTCATAGGTGCCGTCTTTATACGAACCCTCTCGAATATTGACAGCAAACGACGGTGCTGCCACGCTTGCCGTCAGGCAGAGACCCATTGCCAGTGCACTTAGACGTTTCCAGCCGGATTTGAATTGCATATGTGCTCCTCCTTTATTAGCTCAAACTAATTTACATACAGCAGTATACTATTCCGCATTGACACTGTCAATATATTTTTTGCAGCTTTTCACTCAGTTCATGTGCTTCCAATCAGTTTTATTTGTTTATATATGCAAACTTTTGACGTGCACTCGCCTTGCGCCTGCCGCATAAAATGAACCGAAAAGTCTAACTGGGTATTTTCCCACAGAAAGGATGCATCGCAATGGAAACCAAGCCAAATGACCCCCGGCCGGCTGTCACGCCGCAGGCGGCGCAGTCCGGTCCCGGATATGTCCTGAATTACAATCTGCTGGCGCTGGCAATGGGCTTTGTCCCAGATCAGGTTTGGCAGAATATTTATCAAGAGGACGTCGCATTGGCGCGCGGCACAATCTTTGCGGATCTTGACAAGCCATTTATTGGAGAGGAGGCTGTTTCCTGTGACTGAAAAGCAAAAAGCAATGCGCGATGTACAGGAGCACGGATTTGCCGCCGTAGACGCCTCTCTGTATTTAGACAGCCATCCGGATGATGAGTCAGCTGTACAATATTTCCGCAATGTCTGCAAAAAACAGCAGCAGGCACAAGAGGTATACCAAAAGCATTTTGGACCGCTCAAACACCAAGATGCAGGCAGCACCGGCCGATGGAATTGGGCGGATGATCCATGGCCTTGGGAGGAGGTATAAATTATGTGGGCATACGAAAAAAACCTCATGTATCCGGTGCGCATTGCCAACCCCGATCCGGCAATGGCCAAACTCATTATCACGCAGCTCGGCGGTCCGGATGGCGAGCTGGGCGCGGCGATGCGCTATCTGACCCAGCGGTTCGCGCAGCCATATGCGCAGGGCAAAGCAGTTTTGACTGACATTGGCACAGAAGAACTTGCGCACTGCGAAATGATCGGCGCAATCGTCTATCAGCTCACCCGCTGTCTGACACCGGAGCAAATCAAGCAAAGCGGATTTGACGCATATTTTGTTGACCACACCAATGGTATTTATCCGCAGGCAGCAAGCGGCACGCCGTTTTCTGCGGCAACTCTGCAGTCCACCGGCGATGCCATCGCAGATTTGTTTGAGGACATGGCGGCCGAGCAAAAAGCACGCCTGACGTATGACAATCTGCTGCGTCTAATTGACGATCCCGATGTGAGAGATCCCATTAAGTTTCTGCGCGAACGTGAAATCGTGCATTTCCAACGCTTTGGTGAAGCTCTGCGCGATGTACAGGAAAATCTCGATGCCAAGAACTATTATGCGTATAATCCTTCGTTTGATGCAGGCTGCGTCAAACGGCTTAAAAAGCGCTGAACATGCAAAAACGAGCTGTCTCATGCTGGGACAGCTCGCTCTGTTTGTCAGTCGGTCAGTTTTTCCAATGCCGTAATGTCCAGTTGATACAATTTTTCTCTTCCTCTCGTCTGTATCAGCAGATACTTGTGTTCGTCAAGCGCATTCAACCGTTTTTTTAGCGTCGTATAAGACAAATGCATTCCTGTCCGCAACTCTTTTTCAGAAATGCCATCATCCGAAAACAACGCAGCTTGCAGCAAAACAAAGGTCAGGTTTTTATATTTTTCATCGCCTAACAGCGAATCACTTTGCATTCGTTCACAATACTCTTGTAAATCAACCGTTCGTTTCTCCAATGCATACTCCAATTGATGCATGGCTTCCTTAATAATTTCCAAAAATGCAAGGACAAACGGTGTTATATCGCCTCGATTGCGTCTATCATTGCAGATTTTGAAAGAATCATAATAGGTTCGAATATTGTCTTTGATGGTATAGGACAACCGATAACTGACGAGTGGATCCAGCGTCCGCGAAAGCAGATAGCTGCTGATAAATCGCGATAACCGTCCATTTCCATCGTAAAACGGATGAATATATCCAAACAAATAGTGAAACACACTAATGCGAATCAAAATTTCTACCGAATCATCATTGAGAAACCGGAGTGCTTGTTCCATTGCTTCTATAATTTTTGATTCCGGCTGCACACCGCGGTGAATTTCTTTTTGAGACGGGCTCATTACAGAGACCGCTTCTTTCCGAAAATACTGTCCATCCGGACAATCTGCCGGATTATCCTGCATAATGTCCGGAAGCACCAGTTCATTATACAAATCTCTCATCTCTTGGCAGTCGGTCAACGGAATATCCTCTGCCTTGCGCAAACGCAAATATTGTCTGACCAATCCGTCAAATCGTTTTTTCTGCTTGACCTCTTGGCTTTCCAGCTTCTCCAATACTTCATGAATTTCTCTGCGCGTGCTGTTTACGCCTTCAATATCATTGGTAAGTACGATTTCATCTACCAAACAGCGCCTGGAGAACTGTTCTAGTGCAATTCCCGGCAGCCCACTCCGCAAATGTTCAACCCGCTTATCTATGCGTAGAATTTCGGTGATGAGCGTCCACAACTGCGTATTCGGCACAAGAAATGCCGTATTTTCATTTACGGTAAAATTCAGCCGAATCACATCCGCATTGTGATACCGCGCAGTATAAACCGCTTCATATGTTTCTCTTGATTTATAGTATAGTTTTCCTAACGGTTCATACTGCATTTGCATTCACCTCTTTGCATTCGTATCATATGTATACCTATTAAAAATATACTATTGTTGATAAATAAAGTCAATCATTCTCTATCGCGCACACAAAAACGAGCTGTCTCATGCTGAGACAGCTCGCTTCTGTTCATTTATTTTCTGCGATTACTTGTGATTGAATGCATCACGAACGGACATTGCATACTGTACATTGGTTACGCCCTTTACATAAGAACGTGCGAGCTTTTGGAAGAAATTCATAGTTGTTACCTCTTTTTTATAATAAATACATTGGTTTACTTGTTATCCATGTAATGACCAAAGGTCTGCGTCACAGAATTTGCATACTGTGCATGCATGACACCCTTGATATAAGACTGTGCAAGCTTCCGAAAAAAGCTGCATGATTTTTCTTTTCTCATAACCGAAACGCTGCCGGTCTGCATTTGCTTTATCATGTTGCATTCCCCTCTTTCTGCGATTATCATACTGCAAACAGCGGCGGTTTGTCCATTTCTATTTTATATAACTTTGCATGTTTTTTCTCTCCGCTTCTTGTACACATTCCCGTCATCGTTCACAAAAACAGTTATTCCGAATTATGCACACTATGCAGGAGTTTTTCTTGAATTTTGCCGCATTTCGGGAATTGTTTGCTGCATCTCTGGTATGTTTTTCGATTTATGACCGTTATTTACAAAAAGTACTGAATATATACAAAAGGCAGATGTACAACTTGTACATCTGCCAAATCCGATTTATTTTTTAATCGCGGTAACCGTTCGGGTTGTTCTTCTGCCAATTCCAAGAATCGCGGCACATCTCCAGAATACCGTTCTGTGCTTTCCAGCCCAATTCCTTCTCTGCCTTGGTCGGGTCAGAATAGCAGGTGGCAATATCACCCGCGCGGCGCGGCTTGATGGAATACGGAATCGTCAGGTTATTTGCCTTTTCGAATGCATGGACAACGTCCAAAACCGAATAGCCCTGACCGGTTCCCAAATTATAAATCGCCATACCGCATTTCTTTTCAATTGCAGCCAATGCCTTGACATGGCCATCTGCCAAGTCTACGACATGAATGTAATCCCGCACACCGGTTCCGTCCGGTGTATCATAATCGTTGCCAAAGACGCCCAGCTCCGGACGCTTGCCAACAGCTACCTGCGTGATATACGGCATCAAATTGTTCGGAATGCCGTTGGGATCTTCACCAATTTTTCCGGACGGATGCGCACCAATTGGATTGAAGTATCGAAGCAGAACCACATTCCATTCCGGATCTGCCTTCTGCATATCCATCATGATCTGTTCAATCATGCTCTTGGTCTGGCCATACGGATTGGTGCACTGTCCCTTCGGGCATTCCTCTGTAATCGGAATCACTGCCGGATTGCCGTAAACCGTCGCAGAGGACGAGAAAATAATATTTTTGCAGCCATGCTTGCGCATCACATCCAGCAGAACAAGCGTACCGGAGATATTGTTTTCATAATATTCCAATGGTTTCTCTACCGATTCACCGACTGCCTTGAGTCCTGCAAAATGAATGCAGCAATCAAATGCGTGGTTTTCCATCACCTTGGTCAGGCCTTCTCGGTCACGGATGTCTACCTGATAGAATGGAACCGGTTTGCCGGTGATTTCGGTTACACGCTGCAAGGATTTTTCCGAAGCATTGCTCAGATTGTCCACAACAACGACATCATGTCCCGCTTTTTGCAGTTCAATGACTGTGTGGCTGCCAATATATCCGGCACCGCCGGTAATCAAAATATTCATTGTACATTCTCCTTTTTTAAGCAATTCGCTTGACATCTTTATTATACTGCCAGATTGCTTTTCGTACAATGCCTTTTTTCGGTCGCAGCATTTGGTGCACACAATGTATTATTTTTTTAAAATGCCATATTGCTGTAAAAGTGCCGTCCGTTTTTGTCCAATCTGAATGCTCTGGACAGCTGTATGACTCTCTTTGCGATAGTGCAACAGCCGATCTCCCCACGCAAGCGGCAGCAAAAATGGTTTTTTCTGTAAATACGAATATCTTCCCTGCAAATCTTTTGCCTTCGGAAAAATAGTTCGTAAAATTGGCATTTTTTTCTGTTTTCCTTGTTTTTGTGCCGCAACCGCGTGCAGCGTCATCGTACTGCTGTGTTTGCGGCTTCCGCTCGCTCCGCCATAAATGCCGGAATCGAGCAGGTCTTCCAGCATAGCTGTTTCATCCAGCTGCATGTTCTTCCAGCATGCCGGCAGACAAGCTGTTTTACAATCCAAGGTCAAATACTCTTGTCCAATGCGAAACAGTGCCGCGGCAAAAACATCTGCATGAATATGCTGACACTGTACGACAAGTTTATCCCACTCAATTTGTGCACCGTATGCATTGGCATACAGTACAATATCACAGACTTGCCGAATGCCAAATCCGCTGTGCATAAAATGCTTGAGCGCATGGCAAAGCAAGTAAAACAGATGATCCGTGTGCTGCATACTGCGCAGCAGCACGCCATCCACAAAGATTTCCACAGGCTGTGCATGAATCTGTGTAAAATAGTAATTCCAATCGCCATATGCATCGGAATCCGGAGAAAATAGCTGCTGATGCAGTTCAAGATATAGCGGACTGTTTGTTTTTTGATACGACACTTCAAATTGTGTCTGCAAATCTGTCCGCTCAGCCGTTGGTTTCATACCATATTTTAGAAGAAACGCGTGACACGCCGCAAATTGTTCCGGCGCAACAAACAGATCTTCATCCGCAGACACGCGTTCATCCGGATTGGGATATAATTGCCGGCATAAAATGCCTTTGACAACGCACGGCGTGATACCATGCTCACGCAGCGCTGCATATAGGCGCAGAAATTCCGTTGTTTTTTGCGTTTGCACCAGCACTTGCTGCATGGTCTGCCGCTTCCACGCCTGCATCAGTTCCGGCACCCGCTTTGCCGCAGGGCAATGATATACCGCCTCGTAGATCATCGGTCCCACCTTGTGCTGCTGGGCAAGCTGAAACAGCGCCCGCCAGTCTGCTGGGGAAACCGATTCCCACGACACGGTTTGATTGTTTAACGCCGCACGAAGGGCGGAGAGAAAGTAAGTTTGAAAAGTTTGCATTGTTAATTAACTCTACTTTATATCCTTGCTAAAATCCGTTGTGCTAAACTATAGTCGTGTTGCAATCAATCTTTCTACAAAATATTTAACTCCTTATCTATATTTAGCCTTAGAGTCTGGGAAGATTTTTTAAGCATTCTCTTTTTTCTTTCCCTGTATATAACTTTTAATAAAATTTCTACAAAATGCAAATGATTCTTTATCGATAAGTGAAGCAATAATGAAAAAAACAGAAACAATTATCGCGCATACAACAGCTGCATTAATAGCCAAAATAAAATAATTTGAAAGTTGGACTCTCGAATATATACCAGAGAATACAATTGTAGTTAAAACATACAATAACACATTTACTCCCCATTTTAAATATGTTCTAAATGGAGATCTATACAGCAATTTCTTTGAAGCATATATGATCATATCATTTGTTCTATACAACAATGCCGCAATAGTTCCACACAAGACCCCATATATGCCAAATTTCATTACACATATAAGTGACACAGCGATATTAATAGCAGATTCAAGCATAGAACGATTCTGTGTAAGCTTAAAGTGTCCCGCATATTCAATAACTCTCTGTGCTGCTGAGCGTCCATTAGAAATCGCATATGTTGCAATAAATAAATACGGCAATATTGGATCTATATAATTTACATCTGTTACACCGACTGTATACAATTTCAAAAATGGAAGAATAAATATATTCGCAACACAATACAGCGAAAACGTCAAAGACATATTATACGTTTCAAAAGCATTATATAAAATATCGAATTTCTTTTTATCAGTATTATATGCTTGACCCATTGCAAAAGAAACTCCGCCGTTGATTGTCGAAATGGTAGTTCCAATCATTCCAAATAGCATAACATACATAGAGTAAACACTTACTGCTTTTAATCCACATGCAACTGTAAGAATCAATACATCGGTATTTTGAAAGATCAATCCTGATATTTGGTGTACCAAAACAGATTTTTTTTGTGAAATGGCTTCATAATTTGGCGCGACAGCAAGATTTAACCACGGATAATTTTTTTTAATATATAAAGTTATATAAAACATTTGGACCAAATTAAACAGAAAATACATGAATTGCAAAGCCACAATATCATAGTCTTTTAAAAGCAAAATAATCTTACTAATACTTGTAAATACATTGACAATTGTACCCAAGTTTGTAAGGATATAGTTTTTTCCTTCAACCTGCATTAAAATCCGATATTTTCCTTGAAAAAAGAAATTTACGACTTGAGACACACCACTAAGAAATACAACTACAAAAACAGTAACATATGACAATTCCGAATCAACGACTACTGGAAAGATTAACGCCAGCACCACAGTTACAATAAAATACCATATCCCGATCTTTTGATAGTATTTATTTGTCGCGGACATAATATGATTAATATTTTGTATATTAGATTCAGCCACCGGTCCATATAACGCTTGCAAGGTTGCTGTTCCAACCCCTGCTTCTAATAGATTTAAATATACCAATGCTTGATTAACAGATGAAAGTAACCCATTTGACTCCGACCCTAAGTTCACTAATACTAGTCGCGGAATAGTTATTCCTAATGCAATCGAAACCAATTGTCCAAGCATCCCAAAAAATATATTATAAAACCCTCTTTTCGCATTCATAAGTATCTTTTCTTTCCACATCAGTCAGCAGATTTTTCTCACTTGTTCATCAAATGTAATATCCATTGAACTAATTTTAAATTTCGCAATTTCATATAATTATTCCCAGCATTCCATAACGAGATTATAGGAGGTAAAACATAATCTTGATTAAGTCCAATCAAGTTTTTATCTATCGCACTATTGGCATTCAGAAGTAAACTTAATAGCTTTACATCGCCAGAGTACAAATGTTGCTCTACATAGTAACTAGCTTCTTTCTCAAGTCTTTCGAAAGCAATTCTATGCAAATCGCGCAATTGATATTGCGATGAAATTTTTAATTCTTCCATTACTCCAATTAAATAATCTTTTGTTTTCTGCAAATTCATATTGTGTACTTGGTGTGAACCACTACATAAATATACATATTCATTAATCGCATAAAACTTACCAGCACAAATTAACGCTTTTGTCAAAAAGATAGGATCTTCATATATTCTTAAATTAGGAAACCTAATATCATAATCATTAACAAAACAACGTTTAAAAATAAAACGTGCAAATAAAAAATCAAATTGATAATCTTCAAACCATATATAGCCATCCGAGCGAAAAACTCTTTTTCCATCACAGTCTAATTTAGTATCTGCTCTTTGTGCCGAACCGCCGCAAACCAACGCTTTATTTTCTATCGCTGCTGTGTACAATTTTTCAAGTGCATACACATTAGGATAAGAATCATCCGCATCCATAAATGCAATAAATTCTCCGTTTGAAATTTCAATTCCTCTATTTCGTGCAACTCCTGCCCCTTGGTTTAACTGATACTCATATCTAATTCGACAATCTTCCCTTTGTTTTTCTTTAATTATTTTAGCCGAATTATCTTTTGAGCCATCATCAACACATACAATCTCAATATCTTGTATAGATTGAAGTTGTATGCTACTCAATGTCTCAAGCAAAAACTCTTCTGCATTATAAACCGGAACTATTACAGAAATTTTACACATGGTTACCTCTTTAACATATCTTGTATCTTATAAAATACTTTCCAAATAAGATAATAATTTCTCAAATACCTTTTTCTTATTTCGTCGACGTTTTCCTGATATTTTTTAAAGATCATATATTGATCTTTAATGTTTTTTCTATCTCTATAATCTATTGCAGTAAAAAATCTCTTTTTGGCATATCGTACAGTAATCTCTCTACTATACTTTTCCATCTCATCCTTTTTTAAAGGTATCCTCTGTAATGTTTGCCGGATTATTTCCTCATGTTCAGCCCACCGATCCATTTTTTTATCCTCTGTAACATCTCCTGATGACATGCTATGCGAATATATAATATATGCATATAATGGTTCATCCAAATAATACCTCTTAAACCTATAATAAACAGGCAGAAGTAATTGCCAATTCTGCCCTCGTCTAGCTGGAAAAATTTCTCTAGAAGGATTGACCTTTTCGAAATCGTCCATTCGTATCATATGACACCCAGCGCAAAAATGAGATTCTTCATTCAATAACAATTCAAACTGATTTGGTTCATACCGATTGATAAATCGTTCTGCCTCCCTTTTAACAGGTCTTTCAAGATCATCGGACTGAAATACATATGCATCGCTACTTACAACTGCACAATCGGGATGATCATAAAAAGCTTTTAATCTTTTTTCCATAGAGGTTGAAAAATAAAAATCATCGGGATCAGACCAGCACAAGTAATCACCTGTGACATATTTTAGTCCAGTATTTATCGCAGCTCCTAATCCGGCATTTTCTTCATATATGTATTTTAACGACATTCTTTTCTCGGCGAAAACAGAAACATAGTCATTCAATATTTTTGCGGTATTATCTGTCGACCCATCATCAACTGCAATAACCTCTATATTTTTATATGTTTGATTTATAATAGATTCCAAATATTTTTGTAATGTATTAGCCGCATTATAACAAGGGACTATTACACTTATAAGTTCCTGCTTCATTAATTTTTCCTCCCTAAATTGGTGCTCCTATATTAAGATTTAGCATAAGTTAACCCGAGGAAATTTCCCTATTTTAACCTAACAAAGGCTCAGCCTTAGCGGGTATTCTTCTATGCACTCATGCGAATTTATTTCATATTGCAGAAAGCTTCCAAAAATTAGAAAACCAGCCGATATATCTGCTTATAATCGCATATTTTCAAGCAATTGAGCCATTCGCGCTTGATAATAGAATGGAAGAATTAAATACATATATTATCCTTTGAAAACGCTTTCTTTGAGTAAATCCGCTGCATGTTTTCGGTTGCTTTTTCATATTTCTTTACAATATACTGGCATGGATAATTAGTGGTCGACTAATATTTCAGCGCGTTTTTGCTTTGTTTATAGTATCAGTCACATAAGATGCTTCCAATGTGCTTGAAATCGTTCATGTAATAATTTTTCTAGAATATAAATCCATCTATTACCCAGATATAAGTTGTATCAACGCACCAGTCTGCACCGGAGAGGGTAGGATCAAACTGTTCATCATCAATATCTTGTATTTTACTTTTACGGCTTTACAACGTCTTTCTGCACATCCACGTACACCAAGTTTTTATAGTTCTGGTAATATTAGATTGCATCAAATTCAAATTGTTTGTCATTATATGTATCTGGAATCTCTCATTTTGATTTGTGCTATTTATATTCTAACATCAAATTTTCCCTATACATTCTTCATTAAAACTCAAATTATTTTCTTCTAGTATACATTTTTTTAAGTTTCTCACCCATTTTACTTATTTCTTGTTGATATACCATGTTTTTTTTCTTTAATATGTCTTTGATTTCACTAGTATGCACTGTAATCCAGCGAAAATTCGTTTGAATCATATCTTTTGAAATAATATTCTGATAGGGCAACACAAAATTATTATCTGTACCAAATAAATCTCTCGCTATCCCCCGCGACTTTACAGAATAACCTATCACCAATGTTGGTACTCCTGTAGAATAAGCGGCAATCGTTGCATGAGTTCTAGACCCAATAAAATAAGAGCACTGAGATATAACCCATTTCAATTTTGTTGCATCTTGATCGTCAATAAAGCAAACCCTGCCACTTGATCGAAACTCATCGTACAATTCTTTCAGTGGTACTCTATCGTCATTGTCATCCCATACTACATGAGGAATGAATGCTACTGCTGCCGATGAATGTTTTAAAATATCGTTAACAACCTGACGAATATTATCCATAATAAGCTTACTGTTCCCAGATTTGTTTAATACCAATGGACTAATATTGATTCCCACTGTATTTTGAGGAATGAAATTTTCAGGCAATACTGTCTCTGACATTGGCAACGCAAACGCAGTATCGGGACAATACATCACATGATTTAAACCTGCATTTTTCAAAGCTTCATAGGTAATATGTTCTCTTGCCGAAATGAATTCAAAAGATTTCAAATCTTTTAATAGCGATTGATTTAATAACAAATCCGGTTCAATAGAGCATCCTACAAGAATACTATGCTTAACTTTTTTCAACGAATACTGATGTAAAAGAGTATACTTTGGATAATTTTCATAACAAAAAATATCTCCTCCAATAGAAACTAATACATCATCTGACTTTAATTCTTTAATAGCTACTTTATATGGAAGAATATCCATGTAAAAATAATTTTTCCGTAATTTTAATTTTAGATAAGAATAAATAAACTCCATCACCGATGATTTTATTTCAGGCATTGATGATTGTACTCTTACCAGATTAGTTATTCCATATTTTTGTTCTTCTTCAGGATGATCTGATAATAAAATCACATTTTTTTCTTCCAAAATATGTGAAACAGTCCTAACCAGCGCTTCGCAACCATGATTTCCACTTCCAATGTGATTATATAATATAAATCTCATACATCAATCCCTCTTCAGTATTTTACATATACTCTTAAGCATCTTACGCAAATATAAATATACATTCATTATAAAAACTTTTTTCTTTTTAAGACACCATACAATTGGAAGCATAGTATGCTCAATATCTTTTGTGGATAGTTGCGACACTACATGTGGATTGTTGAGCAAAATCTTCGATAACTCTATACAGCTAATATTATCTTCATATCCGTAAAATATAACAAATGCTGCATAACTACTAATAATTTTTTTAAAAATTCCTATTTTTTCAACCTTTTTTTCACAATCAATAATCCATTCTTTAATCTCCAGTTGTATCTCCAATTGAGATAAGTAATCTATCTTCTTTCTTGTAGAAGAATTATTAGAATCAACTGTATATCGCATTGCAAAATAAGAAACACAGATCAATTTCACATCTTGTCGATATAACGCAACCATAAATTTAAGATCTTCTGCCAATGTCACTCCTTCTTGGAATCTAATACTACACCTCATTAACCGCCGTCTATTAATCAATTTATTCCAAAGATATCCCCAATATCCAGTAACATATTGATATTTCATAAATATATCAGGAAATCGTTCAGATGAAATATACCCTTTTTCTTCAATTGCTACTTTTTGAATACTCCCATCTTTCTCAAGCCGCTCATAATTTCCCACTATTATATCAATATCATTTGGAACATTATGTAAAAATATATTACGCAGAAATTCTTTATCTGGCATGTCATCTGCATCTACAAACCAAATCCACTCTCCAGAGGCACTGCTAATTCCCTGATTTCTAGCTGCCGATACCCCTTTATTTTCTTGAGAGATAACCTTAATTCTATCATCACTAAAAGCATACTTTCTTGCAATTTTACTGCTGTTATCTGTCGATCCGTCATCAATTATTATTAATTCCCAATCTTGAAACGACTGAGTAATTAACAAACTTAAAGTATTATCTAAGTATTCCTCTTTATTATATACTGGTAAAATAATCGATACTCTCGGCATAATATCATCCTCTTATCAGAACTGCTAAGATTCCTCCAAGTTGATGTTTCATTAACCATAATTGAACTTTCAATCTTATCGAAACCTCAGGTAATTTAAAATTCCAAAAAGCCTTTACTAAGCACGGATCTCTCAAGATTTTTTTCAAACACATTGTTGCCTCTATCAATGATTCAGCATTATAACACTCCATCCTTATGGTATTACACGCATAATACATTATATGAAGCCTTAGTTGACGATCAAAATCATAATCTTTCTTAGATCCAAAGAATTCTTCTAAATACTTGTTCATCTTTTTATAAACGTTCCAAGCTCCAGGTCTATAACTAGTAGTAATAGTTCCAGGATTTTGATAATAATGATAAAATCCTCTCCCCTTCAAATATACAAAGCACTTTGCATAATATCCTACAATCGTACTAAACAAATTATCTTCTGACCATTTTACATCATCTGCAAATACAATATTATTATCTCTCAGGAATTTATGATTATAGATGCAATGCCATACTGACAAAATCGGACCATAATCTATATTTTCTCCCATTATCAAGGATGGATAAATTTCCTTTTCTATATCCTCTTTATCGTATATACCAGATCTAAGTTTTGTTGAAACAAGGTATTTTTTACCATTTTCCAAAAAACGGATATAATCAGACATTACAAAATCTGCATTGTTTTGTTCCGCTGCTTCAACCATTTCTGCAAACATGTTTAGCTCAATATCATCATCCGAATCCACAAATCCAATGTATTTTCCTCGTGCAATTCTCATCCCTGCATTTCGCGCACTACTTAGCCCACCATTAATCTTATGTATAACCGTGATTCTATCATCTATTTCAGCAAATCGATCACACATAGTAGGGCACCGATCCGGTGAACCATCATCTACAAGAATTACTTCAATGTCCGTAAGTGTCTGCCGCAGTATACTATCTATGCACCTATGCAGATATTTTTCTGTATTATATACCGGAACAATAATACTAACTTTTGGCATATGCTATCTCCCCATCCGCATCGCTCGCAACATTCGACGAACCCTACGGCCAATTTTAACTCTAATCTGCGTTTTTTTGGGAATCCAACTCATAGAATATCGATGGATCGAATACGTGTTCTCTGTTTTTGTCAGTTTACCAGTCGTGCTGTCCATTGGATTAAAATAATCTGCTGGATATACATGAATTCCAGAAACAATTTGCTCCTGTCCATTTCTTATCAGTCCAAACTGTTCCATTATTTTGGTATTCAGTTTCGGGCATCCCACCATATTGATGCTTCCATCCGGCTGTATAAAATGCAGTTTCTGATATTCTCCAATCATCGCTTGAATCACAGGGTGATGAGCTTCGGCTGCAATCGTCAATCCCGACGCAACATATTGATCATTCTCAAATCCAATAAACCCTTCATCTTCCAAAAGTCTGGAAATGTCTCTGATAACTTCTACATCAGTGTCAAAATACACTCCACCATATTGTTCTAATACCAGCAAGCGCATTACGTCTGAAACAAACGCGTATTTTTTGGCTCGATATGCTTCTGCCATAAATGGAATTGCTAAATAATCGCAATTATCTTCGTTCCACTCATGGATTTCAAAATCCGGACAAAACTTCTTCCAGCTCTCGATGCATTTTTTTGCCACCGCAGGCTTTTCGTTTCCGCCAAACCAACAATAGTGGATAATTTTAGGAATCATATATCAGTCCTCCATCAATGCATAAATCTTCTCAATCTCTGCATTATTTGTATAATCTCTCTTGGCGCAATGTTCTGAAAGTTTTTTCATCCGCTCCGGTTCACGCAGCAAGTCGACAATTCCTTTCGCGCATCCAGCATTATCCATTGGAACAATAATTCCATCTATGTTATCCTCCAATTGGCTTGAAGATGTCGCATACTTTGTAATAACAACGGGCTTGCCAAGAAGTTGTGCTTCTCGCACTGTAACAGCCTTTCCTTCGTATCGCGAGGGTTGTACATATAAAGCACAAACACGCATATACGGGTATGGATTATTCTTTTTTCCAAGGAGGATTACTCGTTCCTGCATTCTATTTTCAGCAATCTTTTGTCGAATTCGTTCTTCATCTCCACCATAACCAATTAAATACCATTTTACATCGAGACCGGATTTCACGATTCTCCGGCAAATATCCGGAATATTGTCAAAATTTTTGGCTTCACAAAAACGACCAATGGAAAGCAATGAAATGGAATTGCCCGACCGCATATCATCCTGCTTCAGACAGGACTGTTTTACAATCAATTTGCTGGGAAGAATATTTTCAATCGTTTGTACTTTTTCAGCTATCTCAGGAAAGATTGTTTGAAAGCTTTTTGACGTCTGATCAGACACACCGCAGATGCTATCGTATTTACTCCACATAGAAATCTCTGCTGCGCGATCAAACGATAAAGCAGCATAGTCCGTATGTATCCATGCAACATACTTTTTAGCCTTTGCTCGTTCTCGCACAAAGTAATGCGGCGTCAAAAAACTAATTGCAAGATCATATGTCTTATCTGATATCTGCGGCATAAACCGCAAAGTATATTTATGGCTGTAGGTCAACGCAGTGATCGAAGATTTTTCACCCAAATTGCTCTTATCAAAATGCTTTGCAGCAAATTTTCCTCTAATTCGCCCACAAAGAACCCGCAGTTGTCCATGCCGAGCCAACGAGATCATCGGCACAGCTAAGGATGCGTATTCTGGTATCTCAGGCAGTAGATTTGCTTTCTCATTTACATAGGGCATAAGCTCTCCGCTATGACGCATCAAAAAAAGGTCAACGTTATATCGGTCATAGTCAATAGCGTCCAATAGTCCTAATAAACTGCGTTCTACCCCGCCCAACGCCATGGCTTGAGAAAAAATAAGAATTGTAGGTTTCATTATACCATTTTGCTCCTTGATAGAGAAATTGGATATTTCACACATTCAGCCACACTGGAAATTCCCGGCAAACATATTATTCGTTTCAAGCATCCATAAAATGCTCCTATGATATAATGCTTGAACGCATATTTCTTCGGCGATCTATCCAAAGCAGAAAGCACGTCATTTGCTCTTGTACCGCCATATTGTTTAGCAAAAAGAACATATTCATTATGATTATTTAACCATCGTTTCAACGCAATAATCGTGCCAAAATGTTGAAAGTGTTCTTGAATCATATCTATTAAATACCAACTAACGAATTCGGCTCCATTGCTATCGTTCTTCAGATATGTCTCAAAAATCGGTTCAAAGTATTGAATACCAAATGCCCTAGTATGCACCGCTGAAGCAGAATCATTTCTATATAAATAAAATGGCCTATTAAATACAGCAATCTTTTCTGCGGAGCAAATACATTTTCTGAAAAATTGAGTATCCTCTGTATAATTTAATCCTTCCGTAAATCGTAAAGTATATTCTTTCAAAAGATGCACTTCATATAAACACGCAATGAATTGACATCTGCGTGTCTGAGCTGTTTTGTTTTCCCCAGTATAGATGCCATCTTCCACTCTGTTCGCTATATAACATCTAGACAATTTGCCATTGCAAATCAAAGTCTGAAAACAAACAAGATGAACATCAGGCAAATTCAACATAAAGTCTTCTGTGAAAAAATTATCTATCCACGCATCATCCGCATCCAAAAACGCCACATATGTTTTCTTGAGATTGTTATCATATTTATTAAGAACATAATCTATACCTGCATTTCTAGCTGCAGATACGCCACTATTCTTCTGATGAATAACAAAGATTCTTTCAGACCTTTGTGCTAAATTATCGCAAATTTCTGAAGATCCATCACAAGACCCGTCATCAATAAGTATGATCTCAATTTTTTTATATTTCTGATTCAAAACTGATGATACAGCCTCATATAGATATTTTTTTGCGTTGTAAACAGGAATAACTACACATATTTGTCTATCAGAATTATTCAGCATGGCGCCCCCGTTAACTCATCATTCCAGAAAGTATATTTCCATATTTGAAAATTTATGTATCTTTCTGTTTTTCTTAATTTTACTCATTCACTCTAACGTTTCTTTTTCCACCCCCATAGTATTTGTGCCATAGCAAATGGCAGCTTCCGATATGTCCAGCCATAAAATCTTCGATACCAACGTTCTGTATTTTGATTAGTCTCACAGTTTTTCCAAGGGGATTGTCTATAATAATTATCATATTCATGTTTTTGGGGATGACAGCATCCCTTCACCCATGGTCGCACGGTAAAGCAAGGGGTATAATGTATAATAGTAGGATGCATACATCCATCTACTATTTCACTTTCTGAATATGCATACTCATTTAATCCTGCAAATTTGGTCATATTTTTATAACTCAACATATAAAGCATTGTTGTTACATTATATTTGACCGGTAATACTTCAAGGAATTGTGCACATACTCCATTTATTACTCCTTGATCATGGTGTATAACACATCCATTATGTTGAGCAATAAATTTCAAAAATTGAGAAGTCAAAGATTTTTGTCTCCACATTTTCAAATTAACAAGTAAAACCCCCGCATTGACATACAAATGATTATCCGAAATGCCAACTGCATTTTTTGTATCCACTGACACAGTGTCTTCTACTCCTGCAACATATACATCTTTAATATCTATATTAAATAAGTCGTCCAATGTATTTACAACGACTGTATCACAGTCTAAATACAGCACAGTATCAATATATGTCGGCAATATCTCCGCTAAAAACAATCTGGCATACGAACTTATTGAAATTTCCCATGGCATATTTAGTTTTAATAATTTTGAGTATCTTTCAAAATCAACAAATTCTATTTTTATATTATTGCATAAATTTTCTATCACCAGCAATTGTTCTTTGTTGGCATCAGACAGATGATATGCAATTATAAACACGACAAACTCGCTGCACAAGTTGTTTTTCGCTAATGACACGATTGACGTACCAGCATAGGGTGCATAATTATCGTCTGTAGAATATACAACATATTTTATATTTTGCCTCATCATTATTTATTTCTCCATTTGATATATAAACAAAGTATAACGCCAACTGGAATTAACAGAACTGTAAGCCCCTTTTGGGGCGACTCTAAAATAAATTCATTATTTTTAGCTAAAATTGAACTTGAAATGTAATGTATTACATTTTTAATCAATTCTTTCGAATTACGCGGAGCTTTCATAATTTCTTTTCTATAAAATGCAAATCCTTTCGGATTCTTTATATACTGCCTATACATGGTTGCACTGGAACCATCTGCTTGATATTCAACAATGCAGATAGGCTTATTTAACACCAAGAGTGAATATTTTTTATCAATTTTTCTATACAGCCAGTCCAGTCCAAAATATTTTTCGCCATCAAACACAGGATATTTTCCAAATTCTTTAACAATTTCTGTTTTATATACTAATTTTTTATCACCATTTCCCTCAACAGAAAAATAGTCATTAAAAGATATATCGCATATTCCTTCTTGAAATTTTTTCCCTATTAATTCACCACTTTCTGTAATATCTAGGGCGATTAGTCCTGCATAATTTAAGCTTTTATTATTTCCCCAAAAACATAAAATATCTTCGACTGCAGTAGGAGTCATCCAATCATCCGAATCAATGCAAACATTTAGTTCTGTATGAATATTTGCATATGCCGTGTTATGCGCGGTATGCATACCTCCATTTTCTTTATAAATATATTGAATCTCAAATCCATTGTCTTGACTCTGCCACTCCTGCACCAGTTGAGCAGTGCCATCTGTAGAGCCGTCATCAATAATCAGCCAAATAAAATCCTTACAGCTTTGTCTTTTTAACGACTCGTAAGTTCTCGGCAATGTATGCGCTCGATTGTATGCCGGAGTGAAAACAGTGAGTGTACAATTTGTATTCTTATCCATGCTTAAGATAAAACTCCTCTAGCCATTTTGCATTTTCTGCAATGTCAAATCCATGTGCTTTGATTTGTTCTCCCGTATCTTTTCTCTGCATATTTGCACGAGATACAATATGTTTTGCCCAATTTTCTACCGAATCTGATAATTTTTGTACTGTAACCAATCCTTCTGTAACAATGCACTCATCCGGCACTTTATCAGAAATTACGCACGGTAATCCCGCCGCCTGCGCTTCTACCATTGTCACTGGCAGACCTTCATAAAGTGAAGGAAATACAAAAACATCCATTGCTTGCAATAAGCGATTTACATCAGGACGAACACCAGTAAATATCACAGAATCTTTCAGTCCCAACTTTTCTACTTTCTGCTGTATCGCCGTCATCCCTTCCCCGCCGCCAACCAGCAATAGTTTCGCATCGGGTCGTATTTTTTTTATCTCTGCAAAAATATCAATCAAGAAGGTATGGTTTTTTTGAGGGTTAAACCGTCCGATATGACCAATTACTTTACAATTTTCTATATCAAACTCTTTTCTTACTTCTGCCGCAACTTGCTCAGAGTATGTATGTTTCTTCGTATCAATCGCATTATTTAAGATTTGAAAAGGTTGACCTTGAAACATCCAGTTTCCAGCAGCATTTCCACAAGCAAAGAGTTTTGTGGCATATGCTGGAATCTGTTTCATATAATGTAATTTGATAAAATATTTTATATTTTTATCCTGACTCTTGTTATGACTATGCGCGATTCTTACAGGAATACCGCATTCCTTTGCGCATTGCAACGCAACAGAGCTCAGACAGTCTTGATGAACATGTACGATGCGATATTCCGGATGGGAACGAAAAAAGTTTTTTAATTCCCGCTTATATGATGCACTCCACGGAATCAGCCGTGATATATGATATATCCTTCCACCTAGTGCTAAAATTTCTCTATCATAATCCGCCTCAAAATCTCGATGAACCAAAAAGTCAAATTGAACTTTATCCCGGTCAATATGCCGATAATAATTCATCAACATGGTTTCTAAACCGCCGCGTCCCATATATGTAACGATTTGCAAAACTCGTATTGGCATGTTACACCCCTTACAATATCCCCCACGTCGCATGCATCTGATAATAAAAGAACACCAAATAGCATCCGCACGTCAGCGCGTACATCAATTTTTTGGATCGTTCATTGAATGCATGCTCAAAAATCCACGGCAGAAGAATATAAGAATACAATGACGTGTAAATCGGCATGCGTCCGATATAAATACCGCTGGTAAACATCGAAACAACGTACAGGCCTGCGGTTACAATCGACATATTTGCCGCCAAATTTACCACAGGGTCTCCGGATTCCTCTATATACTTAATTCCCAAGAAGGCAAAGACTGCCGGCACGGAGTATACCAGAACACGGATAAAGCTCGTGCCATCATCCGTTGTCCATATTTCATTTGTCGTCATATCGCTGTACTGTGTGTCTGTCAGCACATTTTGCAAAAGCTGCGTAAACTGATCGACACCTGTAATGATTAAGAGAATACCTGCGATAAACAGCAAGGTTTTCTTGTTCCACGCCTTGCCTTGTGCAAGAAAGATGATGGGCAGCATAAACAACGCAGAGCCATGTATCGTTGCAGCCAGCAAAATGACAAGGATAACCGGAAGATATTTTTTTTTGAGCAGCAGCCCTGTGCAGGCAAAAATAATCGTTACCGCAAGAAATTGACGCATGCCGTTATGCATCCACGACAGATAATCGGTCGATGCAACAAACAAAAACATACTGAGCCAAAAGTTCGTAGAATACTTTCGGAATACGATGACAATACAAAGCATCTGTACAATTGCAATCAGCATGAAAAAAATCACGTCGGAATTGCCAACGATGCTCTTAATCAATACAGTCAAAAAAGTGAAGCCCTTGTCTTTGGCCGTATCTGATACAGCCTGAGAAATTTGCGATAACGAGGATGCGGATTCTCGAAATGTTTTCCGATAGGTCTCTGTATCGCCAAACCCCTTTCGATAACCAGCCCAAATAATATATGGCAGTACAAAAATGACAGCGGATGACATGGTCCAGCGATATTCTCGTTTTCCCATCACCATAACCGGCTGTTTTGGCAGAGCCCACGCTATGATTCCGCCAGCTGCAAACATCCAGATCAGCAGCCACCAGTAATTTGTCAGTGTCATCTTTCTTTCTCCCCAAATCTTACATCAGTGCGTTCTTTGTCTCCCGCACAACCTGTTCTTTTCCAAATTGCTGTTCTATCCATTTGCGTCCGGCAAGTCCCATTTGTTCTCTCTGTGCTCTGTCGATGGACAGCATGTGTTTCATCGCCCGATACAGCGCCTGCGCATCACCCTTCGGCACCAAAAAACCGCTTTTTTGATCGACGACCGCTTCCCTGCATCCGGGAATATCCGATGTGATCACCGGACGCCCTGTCGCGGCTGCTTCCAAAAGGACATTGCTCATACCTTCATGATAAGACGGCAGCACCACACAGTCGCACGCAGCATAGAACGGGCGCGGTTCTTGCTGAAATCCATGAAATACAACGATGCCTTGCGCAGACAGTTGATTGATTCGCTGTTTATATGCATCTTCAAAGAATCCAACAAGGTCTAATACAAAGGAATAGCCTTCCTCATGCAGCTGCTCGCAGGCATCCAGCAATTCATCCATTCCTTTTTCCTTCATAATGCGCCCCAGATATAAAAAGTGAACGCATGTATTTTCCGGATATGCTTGATAGGAATACGCCTGTACGTCAACACCTGCGCCGTGCAGCACGGTTATTTTCTCTTGTGAGACAATCTTTCGATTGATAAATTCCTGCGCATTGGCTGTATTTTCAAAAAATACGGTTTTCACGCCGCGAAATGCTTCCCGATATAAAATCGTAACCGCTTTGGCCAATCTCGGCTTTTGAAACGCCGTTCCCAGCCCCTGTACATTGGCGCAAAACGGAATGTGCAGAGTACGGCAACACAAGCCCGCGTAAATATTGGGCTTGATGGAGTATGTAATGACCAGATTCGGTTTTTCCTGTTTGAGCAACTGATAATATGTATGAATCAATTTGGCATCTGTGGCGGGATTGATTCCGCGGCGGTCAACGTCTATATTGACACACCGCATTCCCAGTGCCATAAAATCTTGTTCATGACCGACAAACGGCATTCCCAAAACCACTTCGTGTTCTTTCGCCAAATCTTCTATCAATTCTCGGCGAAACCGCCACAGCATATAGGAATGATTGGTCAAGATGACAATCTTTTTTCTTTGCTGACTGTTTCCCGTTCCGCCTTCCACAACGCCCTCATGTTTGAGAACAGAAGCAATGGTTCCAAAAAAGCATTTCACATCAAAGGAAAAGCTCTCTTTTTGCACGTATTCTCCATCATAGCGCGCCTTTTCTGCGATTTCCAGCTCATCTCTGCCGTTAATTTGCGCCCAGCCGGTGAGTCCCGGCCGAATATCATTGGCGCCGCATGCATCGCGCGCAGCGATCAAATCTTCCTGGTTCCACAGCGCGGGCCGCGGGCCGATGATGCTCATATTTCCCACAAAGATATCCCAAATCTGCGGCAATTCGTCCAAGCTGTATTTTCGCAAAAATCGCCCGACACGGGTGAGATATTGCTCCGGATCCTGCAGCAAATGCGTCGGCATATCATGCGGCGTATCCATTTTCATGCTGCGAAATTTATGCAGCGGAAAATATGCCTTATTTTTCCCCACACGCTTTTGTGTAAACAAGACAGGTCCCGGATCGTCCAGATATACGGCAGCGGAAATCACAGCATAAACCGGCGCCAATGCAATCAAGCCGCAAAAAGACAAGGTTTTGTCTGCAATGCGTTTCCATGTTGCGTCATATGCAGATACATGCTTTGGAGCGGCGCATTTTTCCTGCTGCTCTTGCGCAGACCCATATTCCTGTTCCTGCTGTTTGCGCTGCGCTTTTGCGGCAGCAGACAGTCCAAGATATGCCGTTCCCAGCGCAGCAGCGGCAACGCCCGCCGCAAGCCATCGTTTTTTCCGTTTACTCTGCATATCTTTACGCGCCATGTCCTTCCTTATCCATTCTTTGAAGAATGTTTCTCCTGTTTTTCGCCATAGCCATAGCCGTAGCCATACCCATAACCATAACCATACTTTCTGCCATATCCATATCGGCCATAATAGCCGTAGCCATAGCCGTATCCATAGCCTGTGATGCCAGCTTCGATTCCATTGATGGTATAGCCAATCAGTGTTGTTCCCGTTTCTGCCAGCAGTTCCGCCGCCGCCAGAATCTGATCCACGCGGGTCTTATCATGCCGTGCGACCAGTACCGCATTGTGCACGCAGCGGGCGAACAGCAGGGCATCCGCCAATTCGCCGCACGGCGGTGTATCAATGACGATGTAGTCGAACAGGGGCTGCAGCTTGTCCAGCATCAATTCAATATTCTTCTGCTGAAATGCATCCCATTCTTCCGCTTCCAGCGGTCTGCCCGTCAACACGCGCAGACCATCAGAACCATATGTCTGAAAGCTGTCCGCAGCCAGCGGCGCACCTTCCAGTGCATCAATCGTACCATATGCGCCCGGTTCCAGCCCCATCGCTCCTGCCACTGCCGGCTTTCGCAGGTTGCCGTCCACCAGCACGACACGCTTGCCCTTTTGCGCCAAGGAAATTGCCAAATTGACTGCGACGGTTGTTTTGCCTTCGTCTTCTGCGGCACTGGTTACAAATACGGTGCCGCTTCTCTGTTCCTCCGCCGCTTTCATAACACGATTGCGCACCACGCGCATGCGTTCGCCCAGCATTCCGGCTTGGTTTTGTTTGTCTACCAAAATCTGTTCCTTGCTCTTATCACTGCGCTTTTTCACCTTGATAAACGGAATACCGCCCAGATACGGCACACTGAGCACAGATTTCAAATCTTCTTCTCGGCGAACTGTCTTTCTGGTGCGTGCATCAAATAGCAAGAACAGCAGACACAGAATCATGCCGCCGCACGCGCCCTTGACCGCAGACCGCTTAAAGCTGAGCTGATTTACCGGCTGCTCCGGCACACCGCTTTCATCCATCTGCTTCAGCTCGGTGTCACCGATGATATACTCTGCAACGGACGGATAGTTCTGAATGACAGCCTGCAGCACATCATATGCCGTCTGCGCGTCTTTCGCACGAACACGAATGGTAAACAGTGCCGTGCCCTCCATCGAATCCGCTGTGATGGTTGCCGGAACCGAATCCATATCCAAGCTCTTTGCAACGACGTCGCTCAGCGCACCGCTCGTCAAGATATACGGAAAGGTTTGGCTCAGCTGGCTGGCACTGGTCTCGTTATAATAATTGGTGTATGCGGCGTTGTCGCTGTATGCCGTCTTGCTGTTGACGACGAAGGTAGAATACGCTTCATACGTCGGTGTGAACGCAATAATGACGGCAAACGCCGACACAATCGCGCAGGTTGCAACGACAACAATGCACAACAGCCAAAATCGTTTGAGACCGCGCCAAATGTCATCGACAATGGCGAGCAGGTCCATTTTTTCCAGTTCTTCTTCTCGGAGATTATTTTGCTGTTTTTCCATAATGACCTCCATATGATACATGTGCATGCTCGCTTGTCTTTGATGCACTGCTGCGCACCTTGCCGCTCATGCTGTTGTTCAGCACACAGCCGAGCACCGGTGCATCCGTCTGATTGAGAATATCAATGCAGTCATTGATTTTGCTTGCCAGCACGGCATCTTCCCGCACGACCAGAATGGTTGTATCCGCCAGTCGTGCCATTTCCTCCGTATCAGATACCAGTGCAAGCGGCGCCGTATCCAAAATAATATAATCCATCTGGGCGCGATATCTGTGAATCATCTGGCGCAGCTCGCCGGATTCCATAACCAGCTCCGCAGAAGCATCCGCTTTGCTGTTAAACAGCACATACATAGATGTTGTTTTATACGGCATGGCAACCCGTTCCGCTGTACCGCGGCGCAGTTCCTGAAGCAAATCAATGCTTTCATGCTCCGGACGCTGGAAAATTTTATACTGCGATGGTTTGCGAAAATCACAGTCAATCAGCAAAACATGCTTGCCTTCTTTTGCCAGTGCCATGGCAAGATTGGCTGCCACCGTCGATTTGCCTTCGTTTTCCGCCACACTGGTAATCAGTGCGACTTTTGCCTGCTTGCGGTCCATTCGGCTGCGCACACGCGATGCCATCATACGATTGGACTCCACAAACGCAAAGCTGCGCAGCGGATTGTCCATCAGCATAGACGGATGCTCTTTGTTTTTCTGCCTGCGCACACGCTCATGGGAAATGGTGCCGAGCAGCTTTGCATCCACCTTTTCGCGCACCTGATGCGCATTTTTGACGGTATCTCTCCGATATGACAGCACGGCGATATAGAAAATACCCAGCGCCAGCGCCAGAAAAAACGCATATGCCATCGGTTTGATCGGGCTTCGCGAATTGATCGGTGCGAGCGGAATGCTCGGCTGCTGAATCACATACATGATGACATTGCCGAGAACATAATCCGAAACCGTATTATAATTACTCATAATGGAACGAATGGTTCGATACGCGTCCATCGCGGAATTTGCCGAAACATTGAGCTCCACCATGTTTGTCTTTTCAATTTGCTTTACAGAGGTCTCCGCGGTGAAGGTATCCTGTCCCAAATCCTTTGCCACAGTCTTTTTGAGCACTGTGCTGTCAAGCAGCTGTGTAAAGCGTTTTGCCAAATCCTCCGCCGAGGAAAGATCCTGATAAATCGTGTTATTGGTGCTCTTTGCCGAGACGGTAAAAATCGCTTTCGCCGTGTACTCCGGCTGATATGTCTGCACAACAGCCACGTTGGTCAGCAGGCTCACAGAGACGGCAAACAGCAGGATGGTCGCCCATTCGTGCAGCACATCTCTCAGAATACTAAAAATGTCAATCTGTTTTGTCAGATTCTGTTCCATGCCCATCCCCCTTATTCTGTCACGACAACAATCAGCCGCGTCGAACCGGTTCGGCCGTTTTTGTCCTGCATGGTGTAGGTCAGCTCATAGGTTCCCGGCTTTTTTCTGTTTACGCTGCCGGAAACCGAGATGCTGCTTGCGGGCAAAGCCGTTGCCGTCTGCCCGACGGCTGCC
>ENA-OPDA01000541-OPDA01000541.1-human-gut-metagenome-genome-assembly--contig:-NODE-541-length-27572-cov-4.702947_pt1 | contig 27572 bp, 26 predicted proteins | sample MGYA00241253_ERZ501486 | MGnify/ENA primary metagenome ERZ501486 (study PRJEB25962, sample SAMEA2042510) | human gut metagenome | biome: human gut; feature: human-associated habitat; material: faeces... | reverse complement strand
TGGCTGACCAGAAGTAATGCAGGCTCTTTTCTTTTTGAGAAAGGAGAAAAGATGGTTTGTAGAAAAGATGGTAAAGGAAGAGTATTACGAAAAGGAGAGTATTATCGTAAAACGGATGGCAGGTATTCATATATTTCTACAAAGACGGAGGTGCGAAGCACTACAAAGGCAAATTACTTATATACATGGGATCATTTTATCAGGGATACGTTTGGAAAGTATCAATACTGTATTGCGACCTACATTTGAGCTGGCAGTTGACGTTCTTATGAAAGAAACACTTAAGAACAGCTATGTAGCAAGCGGAAATAATTTGCAGAAATCCAGAAAAGATCTTCCGCTGTATCTTTCTGGAAACGGAGCCACGAACGAAGCATTAATATATATATAAAGGAGAATGAATATGAAAGATTTAGTTTACAAGGATCACACCGCATTGGATTATGCGAAAATGGCATGCGACACATTGATGAAGAAGTTTGATGCACCGGATCTTCCTCCAAAGGGCAGATTCCACTATCATCAGGGTGTATTTTTATCCGGTATGCAGAAGACCTATGATATCTGCCAGGAAGAAAAGTATTATGATTATATTAAGGCATGGGTAGATTCTATTATCAAAGAAGATGGAACAATCGAAACCTTTGATAAGGGACAGCTTGATGATATCCAGCCAGGTGTACTTCTATATGAATTATACAGAAAGTCCGGCGATGAAAGATATAAGAAGGCATTGTTCACATTACTTACATTAATCAAGAACTTCCCGAAGAACGATGAAGGCGGTTTCTGGCATAAGGAAAAATATCCTTACCAGATGTGGCTTGATGGCTTATACATGGCAGGACCTATCAGTGCAGAATTCGCTGCTACCTTTGACCAGCCGGAATATTTTGATATCTGCGCTTTCCAGGCACTTCTGATGGAGAAGAAGACCAAGGATCCTGTGACCGGATTATGGTATCATGCCTGGGATGCAAAGAAGGTTCAGCCTTGGGCAAATCCTGAGACAGGACTGTCTTCTGAATTCTGGGGACGTTCTATTGGCTGGGTTCCGGTAGCTATTCTGGAGGAGCTGGATTATTTCCCGAAGGATCATAAGGATAGAGCAGAGCTGGTTCGTCTGACCATTGACCTGATTAAGGCAATAGTGAAATTCCAGGATAAGGAAAGCGGACTGTGGTATCAGGTAGTAAATAAAATGGGACAGGAAGGCAACTGGCTGGAATCCTCATGTACATGTCTGTATGTAGCTGCTATCTGCAAGGCTGTAAAGGCAGGATATCTGGATAAGTCTTATCTGGAAATTGCAGAGCTTGGTTACAAGGGAATTATCAATCGTCTGAAGTATAACGAGAATGGTGTTATCATCGACAATATCTGCGTTGGTACATGTGTAGGTGATTACGCATTCTACTGTGCAAGACCGACAAGTGAAAATGACCTCCATGGTGCAGGAGCATTTATTTTAATGTGCACTGAGGTATATAAGGCATTTCATGAATAAAATCTGAAAATTTAAGGCGCTCTGTCAGAGCGCCTTATTTATGATATAGGAAATTGCTAATAAGAAGATATCAGGGGGGAAATACCTTTTGACCCCAACATCATAATAAGTGCATCGCTTATGAAAAGTATAACCGACTATCTGACCTCAGCTGAAAGTTGTAAATGTCATCGACTGGCTTTTGGGATGAGGAATATGTGTATGTAAGGTAGTACTTGAGAAACTGAATTAAAATAAGGAACAGAAATAATGAATACGGATAATAGCATGAATAATATGTGTTACAGTATAATTGGCAACAGTATATGTGTTAAAACAGAAGATGGTATATATACTTCTATGGTTCATATAAGAACGGCTCTAGTGGACGATGCTAAAGAGCTTCTTTCCATATATGCACCATATGTCAGGAATACTGCAATAACATTTGAATATGATGTGCCATCATTAGAGGAGTTTCAAGGGCGTATAGAAGCTACATTAAAGAAGTATCCTTATATGGTGGCGTTATATAACGAAAGAATCGTCGGGTATGCGTATGCCGGAATGTTTCATGAAAGAAAAGCCTATGACAGATGTGTAGAGACTTCTATATATGTGGATAAGGATATGATGCATATGGGTATAGGGCGAATTCTTCATGACGAGCTTGAAAGAGAGCTTAAGGACAGAGGTATTCTTAACATGTATGCATGTATAGCATATCCTAAAGAGGATGATGAATATCTTGATAAGAACAGTGCTATGTTTCATGCACATCTTGGTTACAGACTCGTAGGTGAGTTCTATGACTGTGGTTATAAGTTTGGCAGATGGTATAACATGGTGTGGATGGAAAAGCTTATAGGTGAGCATATTTAGTATAGTATAGCACGTTAGGTGGTGTTATAGGTGGAATATTATAATGGAATTATATGGAGAATTGAAAGTGGCAGAAACAGTGAATATACAGAATAACAGCGGAAATGATAATATTACAGACAATAATGTTATAAACAATAATGATAAAAAGAATAATCATAATAATGAGTTAAAAGACAATGAACTTACAGGCAATGAACTCATAGAAAATGCCATAGAAGCTTTACAGAAGGAACCATCAGAGGAGATGTTAGCACACACTCTTACTGTTATAAGAAGACGTATGAATGATAATGGTCAGCTCATAATAGCGGTTGAACCACCTATGCCAGGACAGCCATCAGTGCATGGTAAAATCAGCAGTCAGCAAGGTTATGGACTTAAGTTAAAAGCAGTGAAGACGGCGGATGAAAAGCTATGGTGGACAGCGTTTACAAGCTTTGATGAGGAAGTGAAGGGCGTAGACAGTGTAATGTCAACATTTATGACAGATATAAGAAAGCTTTTTGATGCGGCGTTGAAGGTGGATGAAATAGAAGGTATAATACTTAATCCATGGAACAGGACGATTATGCTTGATAAGAAGCTTATAAAGATAATCATCGGAGCATAAGATGTTTAAAAATCTGTATATCAGAAGGTGACACAAAGGATGAGTTTTATTGAGTTTCATGGCAGTTGTTATTGACAAATATAAAATCATCTGTTAACATTACAAGGCAATTAAATATATACGTAATTAAAGATAGACAGTTCGTTTGTACCATCCTGTCTCTAAATAAAACCAGGACTATTATATTTATTACAATAGCTTATATATTTAGAACGATTATATCAAGGCATGGGTACGCAGTATCCATGCCTTTTTTGCGTATATGATGATTTATTATGATACCAGGGTCAAAAGGTCTAAACCCACATAAGAATTGTGGGAGTGCGTAGCACGGAACAATTCGTAGGTATCAAAGTCGGGGGCTTTTGCCTCCGGCATCTTATTATGGAATTATTGCAAGCAATGATAAAAGTATAATAAAACCATAATAAAAAAATTAATAAAAGAGGATTATTTATATGTATATTTTAAAAACAGAAGCAAGCTTTGATTCAGCACATTTTCTTTCTGGATATGATGGAAAATGTAGTAATCTTCATGGACACAGATGGAGAATTGTTTTAGAAGTGCAGACAGATGAGCTTAAGGATGATCTGCAGCATAAAGGTATGTATGTTGATTTTGGGGAACTGAAAAAGGATTTAAGGGATATAGCAGATTCTATGGACCATGCACTGATTATTGAGAGGAATTCACTTAAGGAAACAACACTTGAGGCTTTAAAGAGTGAGAATTTCAGGATTATTGAGCTTGATTTCAGGCCAACAGCAGAGAATATGGCAAAGTATTTTTATGAAAAGATAAAAGAGCTTGGATATAGCATGAAATCTGTAACTGTGTATGAAACTCCAGCCAATAGTGCAGCTTATATGGAATGATTCCAGAAATCATGCTGAATTATAAAAGAATTAGATACGATTAAAGAATTGTGGAGGCGTATATGAGTGTATTAGAAGTCGTTGAAAAGTTCGTAAGCATCAATGGTGAGGGCACTAAGGCCGGGCAGCTTGCGGTATTTATACGTTTTAAGGGATGTAATCTTAACTGTAAATATTGTGATACAAAGTGGGCTAATGAGGCTGATGCCACAGCACAGCAGATGACTAAAGAGGATATCCTTGAATATGTTCTATCTACGGGGGTAAAGAATGTCACTCTTACAGGTGGAGAACCACTGTTAAGGGATGGGATTGAAGATGTTATTGAATGTCTTGCAGATAACAACCTGAATGTTGAGATAGAAACTAATGGAAGTATTCCGCTTGATAATATCCGTAAGCTTCATAAAGATAATGTAACATTTACGATGGATTATAAGCTTTCATGCAGTGGCATGGAGCAGGCTATGAGGCTGGAGAATTTCAGTGTATTAAACAAAAATGATACTGTCAAATTCGTTGCAGGCTGCCATGAGGATTTAGTAAGGACGAAGCAGATCATAGAAAAATATAACCTGTATGGAAAATGCAATCTTTACATAAGTCCGGTATTTGGCATGATAGAGCCAGAAGAAATCGTTGATTTTATGAAGGATAATACTATGAACGATGTTAATATGCAGATCCAGCTGCATAAAATAATATGGGCACCGGATAAAAGAGGAGTTTAGTGTATTAATGTATACAAAGGGCTGATGCAGACTTTTATACAGGTTAGCAGTGTGCAGAAATGAGGATTTTATGGAAAAACACAAAAAAATAGATACTAAGGCAATCGAATATCATATAGCCGGTATTCTCAAAGCACTAGGTGATGATCCTGAGCGTGAGGGATTAAAAGATACACCTAAAAGAGTTGCGAAAATGTATGAAGAAGTGTTTGAGGGAATGAATTATACCAATGAAGAGATAGCTGAAATGTTCAATAAAACATTTGCAATTGATAAACATGCTGATAAGGAATGTGCTACAGATGGTGGTGCTTCAGATATGGTAGTTGTAAGGGACATAGATATTTTCAGTTATTGTGAGCACCATCTTGCACTTATGTATGATATGAAGGTTACGGTTGCATATATTCCAAAAGACCGTGTGATAGGACTTAGCAAAATAGCGCGTATAGCAGATATGGTTTCTAAAAGACTGCAGCTGCAGGAAAGAATCGGAAGCGATATTGCTGATATTATCCAGATGGTTACAGGGACAGATGATGTTGCAGTGCTTATTGAAGGCTGTCATAGCTGTATGACTGCAAGAGGAATAAGGAAGGCTGACACGAAAACATATACACAGACATTAAGAGGGAGGTTTAACAATGAAAGCAATGGTTTTATTCAGTGGTGGAATAGATAGTACAACATGTCTTGGAATGGCAGTTGATAAGTATGGTGCAGAAAATGTTATAGCATTATCTATATCATATGGTCAGAAGCATACAAAGGAGATAGAGGCATCAGATAAAATAGTAAAGTATTATAATGTAGAACATATTTATCTTGATCTTGCAAAAATATTCCAGTATAGCGACTGTTCTCTTTTATCACATTCTGATAAGGAGATACCTAAGGAATCATATGATGCACAGATTAAGGGTACAGATGGAAAGCCAGTATCTACATATGTTCCATTCAGGAATGGTTTGTTTTTATCAAGTGCTGCCAGCATAGCATTATCAAAGGGCTGTAGTGAAATATATTATGGTGCTCATGCAGATGATGCTGCAGGAAGTGCATATCCTGACTGCAGCAGTGAGTTCAACGCTGCTATAAATGATGCCATATATCTTGGAAGTGGAAAGCAGATAAAGGTTGTAGCTCCATTTATCAATGCATCGAAAGCACAGGTAGTAAAAAAGGGACTTGAGCTTAATGTTCCTTATAAATACACATGGAGCTGTTATGAAGGTGGTGAAAAGCCATGTGGAAGGTGTGGAACATGTATAGACAGAGCCAGGGCATTTGAATTAAATGGAATAAAAGACCCGGCTATGGAATAAAAGCATAGCATAAAGTGAAATAACAGACAGATGGATTAGGAGACAGAATATGACAGGAAGAAGTAAGGAAGAGACAGAAAATATAACATTATTAGGTAACCAGAAAACAAAGTATCCAGATGATTATGCTCCGGACGTTCTGGAAACATTTATAAACAAGCATCAGGATAATGATTATTTTGTTAAGTTTAACTGTCCTGAATTCACAAGTCTGTGTCCTATAACAGGACAGCCAGACTTTGCCACTATCACTATATCTTATGTACCTGATATAAGAATGGTGGAAAGTAAATCATTGAAGCTTTATTTATTCAGCTTCAGAAACCATGGTGATTTCCATGAGGACTGTGTGAATATCATCATGAAAGACCTTATAAAGCTTATGGAGCCTAAGTATATTGAAGTATGGGGAAAGTTCACACCAAGAGGTGGTATTTCAATAGACCCTTACTGTAATTATGGAAAACCAGGAACTAAGTGGGAAGAGATTGCATTTAAAAGACTGGCTGAGCATGATATGTATCCGGAAAAGGTAGATAACAGGTAGATAAAAGACCGCATATAATGATTGTAGATAACAGGCTGTAGAAGCAAGTAGTTAAATGTTTGCATATAATTTAAAAAATGTATATAATATATCTTTATATGCCTGTAAAGTTGGACTATTATAAATGTCAGGTGATATTGTAGCAGGAAGGATAGTTATATTATGAAGCAGATGATTAATACAGTGGTGACGGACATGCTTACGGCATTGTATCAGCCTTTTATGTTTGCTGTGGTCTTAGCAGTTTTTTTTATGTTTTTATATATGTATGCCAATTGTCCCAAAGAAGCTGGCAGAGGCTACAAGGCAGCTATAGTGTCATGGTTAAGGCAGTTTAAAAATTCGAGTTTTTTTAGAAGATTGTTTGTGCTTGTGCTTTATACATCGCTTGTGCTTTTCAGGACATTCTTCAACAGAAATCTATGGCTTAATCCATTGTCAGACGTATGTGGTGGTTGGAGAATGTGGACTTACAATGCCAATGGTGTCCGGGTATACATTACAGATAGTATTGAGAATATTATAATGCTTTTTCCTTTTATTATATTGCTTATGTGGGCTGCTAAGGATAAGCTGTTAAAAAATGTGACATTTCATGGCATTGTCAGTAAGTCACTTCAGGTTTCATTTTTATTTTCATTGTCGATAGAGCTTTTTCAGTTGTTTTTCAGGGTTGGAACATTCCAGCTTTCCGATCTTTTTTATAACACATTGGGTGGTATTATGGGCGGTATAGTATATGCAATCATATGGAGAACTGGAAGCCATAATTCTTAAAATAAAGTCTTGTTTTCTGCGTAAAGTTATGATTATGTCACACAAGATTGTACAAGATTATAAAATATTAAAATATGAGAATAATATAGATTATGTATATCAGTTATGCTATCATATGCTTTAGTATAAAACGCATACAGAAATGAGGATTAGTGTGAAAATAAGATTTTTCACACGCAAGATTTGTGCTTCGCACAAACTTGAGATGCGCAAAGAAGCAGCGCAGGAATGGAGGATTATTATGTCAGATATTAAAGGTAGAATTCATTCGGTTGAAAGTTTTGGTTCGGTTGATGGACCAGGTGTAAGATATATAGTGTTCCTTCAGGGATGTCATATGAGATGTAAGTATTGCCATAACCCGGAGACATGGAAAGAAGAAGGCGGAGAACTTCAGACACCACAGGAGGTGTTTGATAAGGCATATCGTTATCATAATTACTGGAAGGATAAAGGTGGTATAACTGTTAGTGGTGGTGAAGCCATGCTTCAGATGGAATTCGTTACCGAGCTTTTTAAGATAGCAAAGCAGCATAATGTTCATACAACTCTTGATACATCTGGCAATCCATTTACTATGGAAGAACCATTTTTAAGTAAGTTTAACGAGCTTATGGCAGTTACGGATCTTTTTATGTTAGATATTAAGCATATAGATGATGAAAAACATAAGAAGCTTACTGGCTGGACTAACAAGAACATTCTAGAGCTTGCTAAGTATTTATCAGATAACGGAAAAGATATGTGGATAAGACATGTCCTTGTACCAGGTGTAACAGATGACGAGGCAGATCTTAACAAGCTTTCAGAGTTCGTTAAGTCGCTTAAGACAGTAAAGAGGTTCGAGATACTTCCATATCATACTCTTGGAGTGTTTAAATGGCATGATCTTGGAGTTAAGTATGAACTTGAAGATGTTATGCCTCCAACTAAGGAGCAGATAGAAAGAGCAGAGAGCATACTTCATACTCGTGATTATACAGGGTATAAAAACTAAGCTTGTGTGATTACAATGTTTATATAATAATTATTCATAGGTAGTTGAGTATTTAACATATATAATTAAACAATCTCTCATTAAATGGTTTACGTAATAATCATTTAATGGGAGATTTTATTATTGCTGAATATTTATTTTTTAAATTATCCTACTATAAAAAAAGAAAATATTAATGAACATGACCACATATTTTCTTCATATTTTTATATTAATCCACTTTCCCTGTTTGAATCGTACAGTGGCGAATATAAATCTTGACATCTGGTCGGCAAGCACGCCAAGCCATATACCGATTATTCCTCCACCAAGTGCATATCCACACAGATAAGAAACAATAGTACGGATAAATGTTACACTTATCATAGATGCTATAGCAGTGTAAAGTGTGTCGCCGGCTCCACGCAGGCAACCCATGTAGATTACCTGACATATCTGGAATATAACAACGAAGATAATAACATGCATTATATTAATACCAATAGCTATTATATGCTCTTCTGTAAAGAATAATCTGTACAATCCCCTTGCACCAAAGAAGTAAACAGCAACTAAAAATACAGCTATAAATGCTCCGATAAGACGGCAGGTTCTTCCATATTCCTTCGCAAGCTCAGGCTTCTTTTCTCCAAGGCTTCGTCCAATAAGTGCAACAGCAGTTGCCTGAAGACCATCACCAAATGCAAATGAAAGTGACATAATGTTCATACCTACCTGGTGTGCTGCCATGGCATCTGTTCCCTGGTTAGCAGCCATGATTGCTGTAAGCATGAAGCCGATACGCATAAGCACCTGCTCAAAGAATACACTGTAACCAACCTTTATAAGGTCGATAAAAGCCTTAGAGGCTGGTTTTATTTTTTTATTTATTATATAAGGTATACTTAAAAAGTTATTCTTTTTTGTTATGGATATTATGCTCATGATACATCCGACAACAGTTCCTGATACGGTTGCAAGAGCAGCACCCTGTATTCCAAGAGCAGGAAATCCAAGGTGACCATTGATAAAAAGATAATTGAGTATAATGTTTATTGTATTGGAGGTTACATTGGTACGCATAGTAATCTTGGTGTTACCAGCTCCACGCTGGGCAGCGTTAACACCCATCTGTATACAGTTAAATATCATACCACCCATGATTATCTTGAAATAAGCAACGGCACCATCATGTGTTTCTGCTGTGGAACCACATAAGTTGATGATTGGTCCTGCAAGAGTAACAAAGCATATACTAAGAATAATGGCAGATACTATGATAAAGAGTACAGCTGTAAGCATGATCTCATTGGCAGAATCCTTACGTTGTTCGCCACGTCTTCTGGCAACAAGTGCTGATATAGAAACGTTCAGTGCAAAAAACAGAGCCAGCCCTAAAAGCTTAGGCTGTGTGGTGAGTCCGACAGCAGCAACAGAGGCAGAACCAAGGGAGCTTACCATTAGCGAGTCGATTAATCCTGCAAATGCTATAAAGAAAGATTCAATTATAGCTGGCCATGCCATATTGATAGCAATTTTTAAAGTATCCTTATGATACTTGTCTTTAAAAGTTTTATTTATAGTGTTACTTATATAATTCATATATACCTCTTGTCATATATCCTGTGTATTTATTGTGACTAAAAAATGTCTGTAATTTTGTGATTATAATATGTTATTTTTAAGAAATACAGCATATCAATATTTTGCAATACATTAATCAGTTATATTGTTATAGCACTTTTATTATAAATAGGCAAATATATATTGTTTGTAAGCCAAGAACATACTTGTCATTCAGCATTGTTATGAAGCTGCAGGTTTTTATTATCCATAAGAGTTATAGCATTATCTATCAGCTGTATATTATTGATAAGATATTGCGATGGGTCTTCTTTAACATTATAATATGCATCACATTCACAGGTGCAGTCCTGCATTGTAATGTTGTTAATATATGATAGCAGGATGGGAGGTTTACCGCTGCCGTTTTTTAAAGAAGCTTCATTTTTAATATTGCTGAATTGTGTCCATGGATTAATGTTTATAAAGCTTGATACTTTTCCAGTTACATTTTTAATAAGTATATGTTCATAAAGCTGAGGTGTGTCAGGCCGCATTTTAAGCCACAGGAGATTATAACCATTATTTATGCGTATGTTTCGCATAATAATATTACGATTGTGGATAGCTTCTGAACCACAGGTAAGGCAGCCATGACAGAAGTCATATATACAGTCTTCAATTATTATTCTTTCATTTAGTCCGTTATCGGAATCAGCTTTGGCATTTATCCCTTTACCACCTTTAAGTGCAACTGCATCGTCATTGACATTAATGCGACATCCCTTTATGTGTACATCAGAACATGCATCTATATCGATTGCATCGGTACTTGGGGCTTTCACCGGAGTACGTGGGCTTGATATTATACAGTCATAGATTGCGGTATGTGTACATTTATATATGTGGCACGTCCAGAACTGGGAATCTTTCATATGAATACCATATATAGTTACGTTGTCTGAATGTGCGATATATAAAAGGCGGGCACGTTGTTCATCCTTGTTTGTACAGTCAGGATTCCAGCTTCTTCTTAGCCAGAAGCATTTCCAGGCATGCAGACCGTTGCCATCTATTGTTCCTTCACCATATATAGTGAAGCCATCTGCATGGCTGGCGTTAATAAGTGCGGGATAGTACAGGCAGCTTTCGCCTTCAATACGTGTTTTTATTATTGGATAGTCTGTAATATCCTGACTTCCTTTTAATATGCCGTTTTTTTCTATATACAGATTAACTCCTGGCTTAAAAAAAAGGGCACCTGTCATATATGTTCCGTCAGGTATTATAATATAACCTCCACCATTGTCGTACACAGAGTTTATAAGCTTCTGGAATTCTTCAGTATATATGTTACCATCATCTTTTATTCCATAGTCAGTTATAATATATGAATTGGCAGTATCTGGTGGTGATTGCAAAGCTGACTTGATTTTGGTATAATTCGAATAAAACCAGTTATTTATGGGTGTACCGTCAGGAAAGCTGCCATAGCTGGATGATGATTTGGATGAGGATTTATATGGTGAGCAGGAATCAGGATTAGATTGTGTATTGGTATTTAATTGGGTATTTAAGTTGTCTGCTTTGATGTCTGTATTAGTATGCTTCATTAGATTTCGCTTTCTGTATAGATTAATATTTTATAACATGATGTATAATATGGTGTCAGGGCAAAATGTATGGTGGAACTTACATCTTATTATTGTATTATTATAGCATAATATAAAAGCAAAATGTGCGTAAAAGATACGCAGGAATGGAGATTAATATGTCAGATACAACGAATCTTGGAGAAGGAAGTATAGGCTCACTGCTTGCAAAGCTGGCTGTTCCGGCAGTTGTAGCACAGGTAGTCAATCTTTTATACAATATAGTAGACAGAATATATATAGGCCATATTTCTGGTATAGGTGCGAATGCTTTAACCGGCGTGGGATTATTTACGCCTATACTTATGCTTATCAATGCATTTGCAATGTTAGCAGGTTCAGGTGGAGCTCCTAGAGCAGCTATATATATGGGAAAGAAGGATAATGAAACTGCACAGAAAATAATGGGAAACTGTTTTTCGTTTCTTATGCTATGCGCAGTTGCACTTACTGTCATATTCTATGCGGCAGCACCAACACTTCTTGTATGGTTTGGAGCAAGCAGTGCAACACTTACGTATGCGGTTTCATATGCAAGAATATATATACTGGGAAGTATATTTGTTGTTACTGTATTAGGCATGAATCTTTTTATAACAACGCAGGGCTTTGCAAAGATAAGCATGCTTACAACAGTGATTGGAGCGGTTATTAATATAATACTAGATCCAATATTTATATTTGTATTCGAAATGGGAGTGAAGGGTGCAGCACTAGCAACTATTATAAGTCAGGCGGTTGGTGCAATATGGATATTAAGATTTCTTACTGGTAATAAAACAATATTAAAGCTTAAAATGAGTGATTTAAGGTTAAAGGGCAGTATAATAGGTCCATGTCTTGCGCTTGGAATATCAAGCTTTGTTATGTTGTCAACAGAGAGTATTCTTTCTATAAGCTTTACATCAAGTCTGTCAAAGTTTGGAGGGGATATGGCAGTTGGTGCCATGACTATCATTACAAGTACCAACCAGCTTGTTGTCATGCCGGTACAGGGAATATGTCAGGGGGCACAGCCCATTATAAGTTATAACTATGGTGCCAATAAAAAGGATAGAGTTAAGAAAGCATTTTTTCTGCAGTTTAAGATATGCGTAATATTTACATGTATAAGCTGGCTTGTAATGATGTTGTTCCCACAGATATTCGCAGGGATGTTTACATCAGATGCCAGTCTGGTAAGCTATACGTCGTGGGCGTTGCGTATATATATGGCAGGAATATTTGCACTTGGATTCCAGGTCAGCTGCCAGCAGGGATTTATGGCACTTGGACAGGCAAAGGTAAGTCTTGTTATGGCATGCTTAAGAAAGCTGATTCTGCTGATTCCGCTTATATTTACGTTACCATTGCTGCTTTCAGATAAGGTGTTTGCAGTATTTTTAGCAGAGCCGGTCAGCGATATCATAGCCGCGATAGTAACAACAACAGTATTTATGGCGAAGTTTAACGGTATACTTGAACATAAGAAATAACGCATATATTAAATATATCATCTATTATGTCCTGACAGAACAAAAAGGAGCAGCATAACTTGTTAAAACAGTATAAAAATCTTGTCACCAGTGCACAAAATCTTGATAAGAACATAGTATAGGATTATATTCTGGTCATAAAGAAACAACAAGAATTATTCGGTATCGATAAAAACTTATCGTATAAAAATAATGTTCAGGAGGTTTTATTATGGCTAGAAGGAAGTTTATTAACGCAAAGTTAAAGGAATATAATGAGTTACAGGAAATACTTGTAGAGGATGGAGTGTTTAAAAAGATTGCACCATCTATTGAGGTTGCTGCTGACTGTGAGGTAGAAGATCTTGGTGGTAAGCTTACATTGCCACCATACGTAGATCCACATATTCATCTTGATTATGTATTCACGGCAAGAAAGCAGGGAGCTACGAATGGAACAGGTACATTGTTTGAAGGAATACAAAGATGGAGTGAAACCAAGTCGGATCTTACTATAGATGAGATAAAGGCAAGAGCTATAAAGGCAGTTAAGATGGAAGTATCACATGGGGTACAATATATCAGGACACATGCAGATGTAACAGATCCTAACCTTACAGCACTTAAAGCGTTGCTTGAGTTAAAGGAAGAACTGAAGGATATAGTAACTATCCAGATAGTTTCTTTCCCACAGGAGGGTATGTATTCATATAAGGATGGAGATAAGCTTGTAGAAGAAGGACTTAAGATGGGAGCCGATTGTGTTGGTGGAATACCACATTTTGAATACTGCAGGGAGTTTGGTGAGAAGTCTATACATAAGGTTGTTGAACTTGCAGTTAAGTATGATAAGCTTATAGATGTACATTGTGATGAAAGTGATGATCCTATGAGCAGATTCGTAGAGCTTCTTACAGCACTTTCAATAGTTGAAGGAATCGGACCTAAGACAACAGCAAGCCACACCTGTTCACTTGGTTCTGTAGATAACAGCTATGCATTCAGAATGATGAAGAACTTTAAAAAGTCAGGTCTTAACTTTATATCATGCCCAACAGAGAATATATATCTTCAGGGCAGACAGGATACTTATCCTAAGAGAAGAGGTCTTACAAGGGTTAAGGAGTTATACGAAAATGGTATAAATGTATGCTTTGCACAGGATTCTATACAGGATCCATGGTATCCTGCTGGCAACGGCAACCTTATGAATGTCCTTGATAATGGTATTCATATTGCGCAGATGATGTCGTTTGAGGAAATGGATAACTGTCTTGATCTTATAACAGTGAATGGTGCTAAGACTATGAACATATCAGACCAATACGGTATTGAAGCAGGAAAGCCAGCTAACTTTATTGTAGTTGATGCTAAAAGCGAGTTTGAAGCAGTGTGCGAAAGAGCTGATGTAGTGGCAAGTGTCCGAGATGGAGAATATCTGTTCAAGAAGGCTCCGGTACAGTATGAGGCTTTGAGTGATTTTATGGCAAAGTAAGAGTGAATGATAGTTAATGGATTAATAGTTGATAAAGTAGAATTATAATGTGTGACAAACAGATTAGATTAGTTTACTTGTAAGCCAATCTAATCTGTTTTTTATGTTTTATGATATATAAAGAATGTGCTATAATGTAGGATAATATACAATACAGGAACATTTTATATCGCATAGGATTAAAGTTTGACAGGAGAGAAAAAATGTTTGAATGTAAAGATCTATTAACATTGCCATCTATGGCACAGGCGAAAATAATCGCTGGTAAGAGTGGATTGTCTAACAGTATAAGATGGGTATATAAGCCGGAAAATATGAATTTTGCCAAGTGGGTCAAAGGACAGGAACTTCTTATAATAAGTACTCCTGTTATTCAGAGTGAAGATTTCAATCTGCCGATTGTTATTAAAAAAGCAAATAAGCTTAATATGTCGGGAGCACTGCTTCTGACAGGTGACAAGTATATAGCCAGTATAGACAGCAGTGTAGTGTCATATGCGAATCTTAATAATTTTCCGATATTTGTTATATCTGGTGAGATTCCACTTGTAGATATATTTGAAGAAATCGGACATGCAATAGCTTATAATAAGAATTCAGATGCCCTTAGTGATGATATTCTGTCAGGGATTATATTTGGCAAGAATATTAATGCAGATGCATTTGCAATGAAGTTTTCGGAAGCTGGTTATGCTTTGGATGGTAAGAACCGCATGTTTACAATAAATATTCATGGTGACAGAAGAATAGAAGAATATGAATATGACACAGTTATAAGTAAAATAAAAAATGAATTCAATTCAGGTAACATGAATGCTTTGTTATCAAGATATGGCAACAATATTGTCGGTTGTTTCTGCTTAAAAAAGGGAGAGATGGATGTATCAGGCAGAAGTGCTGATATTAATATGTCAGGTAATAATATATCAGAGATTATTCCAGTTGATTCTTCAATGAAAAATATACTGGACACCGATACAGTGAGTGAATCGGATAAAAAAGAAGTGCTGGCTAAGATATATAAGAGCTTATCAGAGTATCTTTATAGCATAAGTTCTGATATAAAGCTTGTTATGGGGGTTGGGCGTGCATATGAAGGAATAGGTGATTTACAGAAGAGCTTTACAGAAGCATCAAGATGTGTAATACTCTCAGAGAAAATGAATATGTCAGGAAGAGTGTTCTGGTATGAAGAGATGGGAATATATAACCTGTTTTCAGAGCTGGCAGATAAAAAGGTTATGCAGGAATTCATAGACAGTACGTTGGGAGTTATTATTGAGTATGACAGGAATAATAATTCTAAGCTGCTGGAAACGTTGAAAGCATATTTATGGAATAATAACAGTCTTATTCACGCATCTGAACAGTTATACACCCATAGAAATACAGTTAAGTATAGAGTGCAGCGCATAAGCCAGTTAACAGGCAGGGATTTTGATGATGCCATAACCAGGCTGGAATTTATGAATGCCATTATATGTATGGAAATCAGCTGACAGCACATTATCAGAATATATGTTGAGTAGTAATACTGTTTGTGCTGTGAGCACAAAAGAGCTGTAATTGATTTGTATTTGAATGATATAAAGCAGGTTGATGAAATATTTTATGTTGAAACATATAAGGCGGGGTGATATATTACACTCATGAACAGGAAGTAATTTAAATATAATATCTTATGAAGCAAAGGGGCTTTAGCTGGTGACGACCGGCAGAAGTCCCTTTTTTGTACATTTAAGAGGATTTTTTGAAGCTTTAAGAAGATATTATTCAGATAACCTGTCATAAAAAAGATTATTGCCAATGTATATGACAATATTCTAAAACATCAGGATTCAACAAAAGTTACACAGGAAACAGGAGGATTGATTATGAGTTATGGTCTTATAGCGGTAATTATAGTAATCGGTATTGTAATCGGTGCTATAGCTACTAAAAAATGCGAACCTTTTTTGATAGCGGGTTCAATAATAGGAGCTTTATTCTTATATAAACAGAATTTTATAACAGAGTGGGTGGCAACACTTGAAGAGGTCATGAGTGCAGAGGCATATCTGATACTTGTATGTGGCTTGTTTGGAAGTATTATAGCATTACTTACAGCATCTAAGGGACATTTTGGTTTTGCCAAGATTGTATCTAAAATATGTAACACTGAAAAAAAGACATTGTTTACAACATTTATACTTGGTGTGATCATATTTATAGATGATTATCTTAATGTATTGTCAATTGGAACGGCTATGAAAAAGGTGTATGATAAAGTAAAGGTTCCAAGAGAGGCACTTGCTTATCTTCTTGACAGTACAGGTTCACCAGTATGTGTTATGTTCCCATTTTCTTCGTGGGCGGCATATTTCGGGGCAATATTCTTTGCACAGGAAAGTGTGCAGGCACTTGGCGCAAAGACATGGATGGGAGCATATATTAAAGCAGTCCCATTCTGTGTGTATCCTATAGTTGCACTTCTTATAGTTATTCTTTTTTCAGCAGGTCTTTTTCCTAAGCTTGGTGGAATGAAGAAAGCGTATGACAGAGTTGCAACAACTGGTAAGGCGTACAGTGATGCAAGTAAGAAGTATAATATGGATGATGAAGAGGGTGCTCAGGATGGTAATATCCTTAACTTCCTTATACCTATGCTTGTGCTTGTAGTAGTTGCATGTGTAACAGGTAATCTTGTAGTAGCACAGGTTGTATGTCTTGCAGTTACGTTAGTTATGTATCTTGCAGAAAAGCTTATGACATTTACCGAATACTGGGATAACTTTGTAAAAGGCTTTGCGGATATGTTACCTATAATCATTCTTCTTATTGCAGCGCTTACTTTCCAGACTATAGCAAGCAAGATGCAGATGACAGAATTCTTTATAGATCTTACACAGCCTATATTATCAGCTAAGATATTCCCTATGTTAGCATTTATCATAACAGGTATATTAGCATTTATGATTGCCAATGCATGGGGCGTATGTACACTTGTAGCACCAGTACTACTTCCTCTTGGTGCAAGCGTAGGTGCTAATGCGATACTTATTATGGCGGCTATTCTTTCGGGTTGTGCATTTGGTAACCATGCATGCTTCTATTGTGATACAACAGTTCTTGCTTCACAGGGTTCAGGTATTGATAACTTTGACCATGCAGTATCACAGCTGCCATATGTGCTTATAGGTGCGGCAGTAAGTATTGTGGGATTTCTGGTTCTTGGTTTTGTGTACTAGAAAACAGAAATGATGTAATGGATATAATAATAAATAGTAAAATGTTATTGAAACAGGATTACGGACTGATATTGAAAAAATCAGACAAAAGAGATAAAAGAGATATTTCTGTATAGGAGGCAGTTATGAGTGATGAAAAGAAATATGTAGTTACAATAGCCAGACAGTTTGGCAGTCTTGGAAGACCTATAGCTAAGATGATGAGTGAGAAGCTTGGCATAGAATATTACGACAGGGATATAGTAGAACAAGCAGCAAAAAAGCTGAATCTTCCTGTATCGCATATTGATGAGCTTGAGGAAAAGGTTAAAAAGACAAGCAAGAATTCTTATATGAGGATGATGTTTCCTCTGGGAACTGAATCAAGCTCTGAGCAGGATAATATATTTGAAGCACAGCAGAATATTATGAGGTTTCTTGTTGAGAGAGAAAGCTGCATTATAGTAGGAAGGTGCTCAGATTTCGTGTTATCAGATGAACCTGCTGCAATACACATATACATATATGCACCTTATGATGCACGTGTTAAGAATTGTGTAAAGGATCTTAATCTGACAGAAGAGGATGCAAAAAAGATGATAAGGTCAGTAGATGAGGCAAGAGATAACTATCATATGCATTATGCCGGCTTCCTTCCATCTGACCCTAAGCATAAAAATATCATGGTTGACAGCAGTGTACTTGGTGTTGAGAAAACAGCAGATTTTCTGGTTGATTTTATCAGAAGAAAGTTTGAGCTTAAAACGATATAATGAGCGCAAAAGAAAAGGAAGCGGCTGCGAAGCAGACATTTACTTTTCTTGCGCCATTAACGAACGAACAGCCATGCAAAGCAGGGCGGGATAGCGCATAGCGCGGGTTCGTGAGTGTACGGGTTAAGAAAGAGTAAATTATGATATAATAAACAAAAGTGAAGCAACTGTAAAATAGGATGGTAACAGAATGGTAGATAGAATACCAAATGAAATAATTGATTAAAGGAGTTAAAAGGTATGACTGCTAAAGAACTTATGAAACAATGTGAAGCTGAAGAGAAAGAATTGAAATTCAGGGAGTTTTCATCAGAAACAGCACTTGCTATTGGAATGGCGCTTATAGAAGAAGCGAAAAACCGTAACAATAAAATATGTATAGATATTGCAATAGCTGGAAGAAGATTGTTCCATTATTCCAGTGATGGTAATGCTGTAAGTAATGATATTATGATCGAGCGTAAGAAAAAGACGGCGATGCATACCGGACATAGTTCATTGTGGGCGCACTATATGCTTGAGGATTGTGGTATGAATATTAAAGAAAAGTGGGCATTAGAACCATCAGAGTATGCACAGGTGGGAGGTGCATTTCCAATAAGACTAGAGAATTGCCAGACAGTGATAGGTACAATAACATGCTCTGGTTTTAATCATGAACAGGATCATAGTATTATTATAGATGTTTGTAGAAAACTGAAAAAAGAAAATGTTTTGTAAATTAATTGATATTATTTATTTTCAGGAGGTATGAAGCTTATATGGGTAAGTATCATTTTATAATAATAGGTTCAGGCTGGCGTTCGCTTTATTATGTCAGAATAGCAAAAGCAATGCCGGATATATTATGTCTAGATGCAATGTACTGCCGTACACAGGAAAAAGCAGATAAGATGGCAGAAGAATTCGGTATACACACTACAACATCTATAGAAGAGTGCATAGGTTATAAACCGGATTTTGCTGTTGTAGCAGTAAATAAAACAAGTATATGTGATGTATCAATAGAATGGATGGATAGAGGAATAACTGTTCTTTCTGAGACACCAGCAGCATTGGATATGGATTCGCTTAAAAAGTTATACAGATATCATATGTCAGATGATAAAACAGATAAGAAGCAGGTTGTTGCTGAACAATACAGGGAATATCCATATAATAAAGCACGGATTAAGCTTGTTAATAGTGGTGTACTTGGCGATATCAGTTGTCTGAATATATCCCTTGCACACAAATATCACGGTTTCAGTCTTATAAGAGCATATCTTGGTATAAAACCTGATGAAAACTATACAGTGTCAGGTAAAATATATGAATTTCCGACAACTCAGACACTTACGAGATATGACAAATTTACAGATGGCAGGACAGCGCCTAAAAAAAGATGTGTAGCAGCATTTGAGTTTGAGAGTGGAAAGGTTGCATGGTATGATTTTGACTCTGAGCAGTACCGCTCACCTATAAGAAAGAATATGATAAAGGTGCAGGGTGTCAGAGGAGAGCTTATTAATGATGAGCTGTATTATCTTGATGATAAAAATGAAGGACAGTATCAAAAGATTGTGACAGATGTGAATGTAACACACACTAAAGACACTAATCCTAACCTGTCTACCGTTCGTGAAATAGAGAAAATAATGTGCGGTGAAAATGTACTGTATGAACCGGAATTAGGGCTGCGTGGCTTGTCAGAGGATGAAACAGCAATAGCGGCTCTTATGATAGGAACAGCAAAGTATAGCAGAGGTGAGGCAGAATCACCATATAGCATGGAAGATGCATTTGCAGATGCATATGCGGCAATATTGCTTGATGAAGCAGTAAGGACAGGTAATAAAATTAGTAGTTGTATTGAAAAATAATAGGTAATGAATAGGTATTTCATGCATCCCCTACAATAATAGTAGAATGCAAAATAAATATAGAAATTTAATTATAGAATAGAATGCAAAATAAATATAGAAAGTTAATTATAGAATAGATTGCAAAATAAATAAGAAAGGAACCATGAATAATATGCAGAACAAAATATTAAGAGTAGCTCTTATAGGCGTTGGAAATATGGGAAAGAAATATGCACAGATGATTGTATCAGGTGAAGTTGCCAACATGAAGCTGACAGCAGTAGTTATACGAAGAGATGAACTTATGGAGTGGGGTGAAGCGCTTGTAAATGTTGATGGTGAGCATGTAAGAATATTTAGAAGTGCAGATGATATGTTTAAAGCAGAAGATGTAGATACATTATTTGATGCAGTTATTATAGCAACTCCGCATAAAACACATGCTAAGCTTGCGGTACAGGCATTTTCACTGGGAAAGGATGTTTTGTGCGATAAACCGGCAGCATCAGATATAGGGGAAGCACTTACTATGAATGAGGCAGCTAAAAAGAGCGAAAGAATATATGGTATGGTATTTCATCAAAGATTATATCCTAAGTATATGAAGATTAAGCGTATGATTGATGCAGGTGAGCTGGGTAAGCTAAGAAGGGTGAATCTTATTAATTCAAGATATTTAAGAACATCATATTATCATCATTCTGGCGCCTGGAGAAGCAGCTTTGCTGGTGAAGGCGGCGGTGCACTTATTAACCAGGGACAGCATATACTTGATATGTTCCAGTATCTTTTTGGCATGCCGCAGAGAATGTTTGCGCTTATACCTTTTGGCAAATATAATGATTTTGCAGTAGATGATGAAGATACTATTATTATGGATTATGATGATGGCATGACAGCTTCATTTGTACTGACAACGGGAGAAGCGTGTCATGAAGAAAGACTTGAAATAATAGGAACAAAAGCAAAGCTGCTGCTTGAAGATAATATGCTTACTATAACAAGACATCAGGATGTAGAAGAATATATAAAAACTGAAATGGTTAATTCAAGGGAAAATATGCAATATACTAAGGAAACAATTGAGTTCCCAAAGACACCAGAGCCATATATAGAACTGCTTGAAAGATTTGCCAGAGCTTCATTAGAACATGATGATACATATCTTGTAGCGAAAGGCGAGGAAGGGCTTAATTCACTGATGTTGTGCGCAGGAGCTTATTATTCAGCATGTAATGGTATTCAGGTTAAGCTTCCGGTTGCTTCAGAGGATTATAGCAGACTTATGGAAGAATTGATTATGAAGGAAAAGAACGTAAAAAAATAATGCAAGAAGAATAATACAAGAAAAACAATAAAATAAAAGATAACAAAATAAAAATATAGTATAAAATGCTGCCACATAAAATGGCAGCATTTTAATTAGTGATTAATATTCAGAACTGCACCATCTTCCAGAAGCACCACAAGGAAGAACGAGTCCGTTGGATGATACAGGAAGTCCTACTTCGTTTGAGCTGCAGTAACCGTCAAAGTTTTTAAGCTCTGTGCTTAACATATATGTAAGAACCGCTGGCTGAAGCCCTGTTGTATATGAGTTAATGAGGAAGAATAATGGTTCCTCAGAAAGAAGCTGTGCACATAACTTTACAAGTGGATGTATGGCTTCTTCTATTTTCCATATTTCGCCTTTAGGTCCTCTTCCATATGAAGGAGGGTCCATAATGATGGCATCGTAGTGATTGCCACGTCTTATTTCTCTCTCAACGAACTTAACACAATCATCAACTATCCAGCGGATAGGTTTGTCAATAAGACCGGAAGATGTGGCATTTTCCTTAGCCCATGCAATGATACCTTTAGATGCATCAACGTGTGTTACATGTGCCCCGGCTGCAGCGCATGCAAGAGTTGCACCACCGGTATATGCAAAAAGATTAAGAACCTTTATCTGTCTATTGGCATCCTTTTCCTTAGCTTTCTTTATTATGCCTGAAAACCAGTCCCAGTTAGCAGCCTGCTCTGGAAATATACCTGTATGCTTGAAGCTGAAAGGTTTTAAGTTAAAAGTAAGAGGCACATCAAGAGAAGGACTCTGATAGTTAATAGTCCAGCTCTGTGGAAGATCAAAGAACTCCCATTCACCGCCGCCTTTTGAGCTTCTGTGATAATGACCATTCATGTGTTTCCATCTTTTATCGTTTTTAGGGGTATCCCATATGACCTGTGGGTCTGGACGTACAAGGATATAATCTCCCCATCGTTCAAGTTTTTCACCACATGATGTATCTATAACTTCATAGTCTTTCCAGTTATCTGCAATAAACATATATTGTGTAATCCTTTCTTTATTATATGTGATATGAGCATAAAAGTGGGATGATAATCCTACGATATGCTAATATTAGGTAGGGTGCTATGTGCCAGTGACACATGTTTAGCACGGACCGAAGCGTAGCGTAGACGTTGGAGTACGTAGCACAGAACAATCCATAGATATCAAAGTTGGTGGCTTTTGCCCCGACCTCATACTTATATAAGTATATAACATTCCATATGATAAGGGCAAGGAAATGTTTTTGTTGGAGGTATGCAGGCATTTTTATGTACACCTTGTTATTTTCAGAGTCAGTTGCAATATGCAGGATATAGTTCTTTATAGTAATATATTGTTAAGATAAATTTTATTGAAAAATCCATATTTTTACTGTAACATATAACAGATAAAAAATATAAATTGTGATATGGTATTAGTGTTAAAAGTAACTATTGATAATTACATTATGTATATAAGGAAAGGAAAATGCACATTTGAAAAATATATCTTTTAAAACAGCAAAGAACGATATTATAGCAGGCATTATTGTGGCACTTGTATCTATTCCTATATCTATGGGGTATGCACAGATAGCAGGATTGCCAGCGGCGTATGGGTTATATGGTTCATTACTTCCTGTACTTGTGTATGCATTTACAACAAGTTCACCACAGTTTGTGTTTGGTGTAGATGCCACTCCTGCAGTGCTGGTTGGAGGGACACTTGCAGCACTTGGAGTAACAACAGGTTCAGATGAAGCGATGCGGCTTGTACCAGCTATAACGCTTGTAGTTGCAGCATGGCTTTTAATATTCAGCCTTATAAAAGCTGGCAGAATAGTGAACTACATATCCACCCCGGTCATGGGCGGTTTCATAAGTGGGATAGGAATTACTATTATACTTATGCAGGTGCCTAAGCTGTTTGGAGGCACGGCAGGTACAGGCGAGCTTATAGAGCTTATTCTGCATATAACAGACCAGTTGAAATATTTTAATGTATTGTCGGCAGTTCTAGGATTCGGAACAGTTGTGATTATTCTTGTCTGTAAAAAATATATGCCGAAGTTTCCAATGTCGGTTGTACTTATGGTACTTGGAGCTATGGCAACAGCATTTTTACATATAGACAGGTTCGGTGTAAAACATCTTCCACATGTAGATGCGGGATTTCCGAAGCTTTCTATTCCGGATGTTACATTACTTCGCGATAATACATCAGAGATAGTTGTTCTAGGACTTACATGTGCACTTGTTATTATGGCACAGACTTTGCTGGCAACGAACAATTATGCAAACAGATATGGTTATAAGGTTGATAATAACAGAGAAGTTCTTGCATATTCTCTTGCAAATGTGGCATCGGCAGTATCAGGAAGTTGTCCACTGAATGGAAGTGTGTCAAGAACAGGCATTGCAGATCAGTTTGGATGTAAGACACAGCTTATGTCAGTGACAGCCGCTGTAACCATGCTTGTTGTTGTTTTGTTTGCAACACCGCTTCTTGAATATCTTCCTGTGCCAATACTTACTGGTATTGTTGTGGCAGCACTTATAGGTATAGTGGAGTACAAGCTGGCAGATAAGTTAAGAAAGGTTAACAGAGCTGAATTTTTCATTTTTCTTGCTGCTATGTTCGGAGTGCTTTTATTCGGAACAATATATGGTGTAATAATAGGTGTTATTCTTTCATTTATAGCAGTGATTATAAGAGCGGTTGTTCCACCAAGATCACTTCTTGGATGTATACCAGGTCATGAAGGCTTCTATAATCTTAACCGTAACAGGAATGCGCTTGAGATACAACATGTTGTGATGTATAGATTCAGTGGCAATCTTTTCTTTGCAAATGTGTCTACATTTTTACAGGATATAGAAAATGCGATAAAAGATGATACAAAAGTTGTTGTAGTTGATGCAAGTGGTATAGGAAGCATAGACATAACCGCAGCCGACAGACTTGTTTCATTTAATAAGATTCTTAAAGATAAAGGTCTACGTTTTTATATAACAGAGCATGTTGGTAATGTTAACGATCAGCTAAGAAAGCTAGGTGCTGGTTGTCTTGTGGAAGAGGGTGTCACACGAAGAACTATATCACTTGCGTTAAGAGATGCTGGCGTTGACAGACCTTATCCACTTGCAGGTACACTAGAACAGACAGAGGCACATAATGATTTTATAGAGGACAATGAAAGACTTGCAGAGATAGAGTGGGCATTTGGCGAGGATGCATCGGAATGGCTTGATAAGTTTGCAGTGCAGATGACAGATGATATCACACATATGGATGAAAATAATGAGCATATTCCGGATAATGTACTTGCAGAGGCTGAAAGTAAGAATACATGGGGACGTATTGGTCTGTTTGATGAGGATGAGCTTCTTGAGAGAGTTGAGATGCATTTATCAGAGCTTACACAAAACAATAGCAATGCAGAAGAGTTAGAAGAAAGAATCGAAGAGCGAAGATTAAGACTGGAGGCAAAGATTGCAAAGCTTAATCCGGATGCACTTGCACACCTAAGACAGCACAGAAGAGAGGTTATGCTGCATTTTAAGGAGAATAATCCTGAGGCATATAAGCATATGATGGAACGCAGAATGGAGCATATAAGTAAGCTTGAGAAGGAAAATCCGGAGCTGGCTGCCAAGATGAAGAAACTGTATAAGCTGGATGATATTGCAGGTGATTACAGTAGTGTTAAAGAAAGGTAATTGTTGTGAATATATTAAATGTAGAAAAAGTGAGTAAAACATTTGGCGAGAAGGTACTACTTGATAAGGTTACACTTGGAATAAACAAGGGTGATAAGGTGGGTGTCATAGGTGTCAATGGTACTGGAAAGTCAACATTGCTTAAGATAATAGCTGGTACTGAAGAGCCTGATGAAGGAAATGTTATAAAGGGAAGGAATGTTACAGTAACATACCTTGCACAGTCACCTGACCATGCGAAGGATGAGACGGTTCTTTCCTATGTGCTGAGAGGAAAAGCTAATGCCAGTGAGGCCAAGGCAAAGGAGATTCTTAACAAGCTTGGGATAGGAGCATTTGATGCTTCTATGGATATGCTTTCAGGAGGACAGAAGAAAAGAGTGGCGCTTGCAAAGGCATTGGTTGAACCTACAGAGGTGCTTATACTTGATGAGCCGACTAACCATCTTGATAATGATATGGTTGTGTGGCTTGAGCAGTATATAAAGGCTTTCAAGGGCGAACTTCTTATGGTAACGCATGACAGGTATTTCCTTGACAATGTAACTAACAAGATAGTTGAGATAGACCATGCGGCGCTTTATAGTTATGATTCCAACTATTCCGGCTTTCTTGAATTAAAGACTGAAAGAGAACAGATGGAAAGAGCTACAGAGGCTAAAAGACAGAACACATTAAGAAGAGAACTTGAGTGGATAAGAAGAGGATGCCAGGCGCGTTCAACAAAACAGCAGGCAAGAATAGACCGTTTTGAGGATATGAAGGAAGCTTCCCGTGAGGCAAGGGCTAAATTTGACAAGAGCCTTATGGATATGAGCTCTGTAAGCAGAAGATTAGGCAAAAAGACGATAGAGCTTAATAACATAACCAAAGCATATGACGGTCATACTTATATCAATGATTTTTCATACATTTTTCTAAGAGATGCCCGTATAGGTATAATAGGAAGCAATGGATGTGGTAAGTCAACACTTATGAAGATAATAACAGGACAGATACAGCCTGATAGTGGAAGTGTTGAGATAGGTGACACTGTACATATAGGTTATTTTATGCAGGAAAATGAACCACTGGATGAGAATCAGACAGTACTTGAGTTTGTAAGAAGTATAGGCGAGTATGTGCAGACAGTAGATGGCAAGGCAACAGCAAGCCAGATGTGTGAAAAGTTTCTCTTTTCACCAAAACAGCAGTGGACACCAATAAGAAAGCTGTCCGGAGGAGAAAAGAGAAGACTGTATCTTTTAAGTGTGCTTATGAGTGCGCCTAATGTACTTATACTTGATGAGCCTACCAATGATCTTGATATTGAAACACTTGAAGTACTTGAGGATTATCTGGATGGATTTGCAGGGATTATCATAACAGTTTCACATGACAGATACTTTCTTGACAGAACGGTTGACAGAATATTTGCATTTGAGGCAGGAGGTCACCTTACACAGTATGAAGGAGGCTATTCAGACTACAAAGAAAAATGCGTTTCTTCTATATATAATGTGCCAGGAAATGGAATATCTAAAGGTACAGCATTATCAGGTAATGGTCTGGTATCAGGCAGCGGTGTGGCAGCAGGAAGTAACGGTGATAAATCAGCAGATGGTACACAGAAGGTTACAGCGGGCAATAAGACACTTACAAGTAAGGAATATAATAAATCAAGAAGTGAGCGCCTTAAGTTTACTTACAAGGAACAGAAAGAATATGAGAGTATTGATGATGATATAGCTGCATTAGAAAGCGATATAGAAAGAATAGACAGTGAAATGGCTAAGTGTGCAACTGACTATGGTAAGTTAAATGACCTGTCTAAGGAAAAGGCTGAAAAAGAAAAACAGCTTGAGGAAAAGATGGACAGGTGGGTATATCTTATCGACCTTGCGGAAAGAATAGCAAACCAGTAAAGATGTGTGCAAACAAAGCAGAAATGTTTATAAATATTCATCAAATAATGCATATTTGTGGATAAATAATAACAAAAATGGATAATAATTAAACCAGAGAAATATTATAGAATTGTACTTAAAAAAATACAATAAAATAATATTTTTCTGGTTGATTTTATATTAAGTGTAGTGTATATTAATACTTGCTGTGACATTGATAGCGTAGAAGCGTGAGGTTGCTGCTCATAAGAGCAGGTTTTCCGTGGAGCGAATGTCAAGGCCGGTAAGAGACCGGCGAAGAATCTGGCGACAAGTCACTGTACCTAATATCATCTGCAAGATGCAGAAATGACACGTTGGTAATCGGGATAATCCAACAGGTGATTCTCGATACACGTGGGAGTGTGTACAGTCACCGCTTGTCGTACTTAAACAATAAAGTGCGAAGGA
>ENA-OPDA01000525-OPDA01000525.1-human-gut-metagenome-genome-assembly--contig:-NODE-525-length-28048-cov-3.274819_pt1 | contig 28048 bp, 30 predicted proteins | sample MGYA00241253_ERZ501486 | MGnify/ENA primary metagenome ERZ501486 (study PRJEB25962, sample SAMEA2042510) | human gut metagenome | biome: human gut; feature: human-associated habitat; material: faeces... | reverse complement strand
CGAAAAACAAATACTTTTAAGTATTTTTTTAAATGATAGAATAGAAAGAAGTGATCAAAATGAGTAGTGAAGAAAAAAGTCCTCGAAAAACAAACATAAACTGGTATCCAGGCCATATGGCTAAAACAAGAAGGCTTATAAAAGAAAACATTAACATGGTAGACATTATCTATGAAGTAGTAGACGCAAGGATACCTTTTTCATCTAAGATAAAGGATGTAGATGACTTAATAAAAGATAAACCTAAGATTATGATTATGACTAAAACTGATTTATGTGACATAAATAAAACTAGTATGTGTGCTAAAATGTATGAAAAAGAAGGTTATAAAGTTGTAATGGTAGATTTAATTAATAACAAAGGATTATCTGATATATATAGTGCAACTAGTCTTTTGCTAAAAAGTTTAGATGACAAAAGAGAAGCAAAAGGGCTTAAAAAACGTGCTTATAGAGCCTTAATAATTGGAATACCGAACGTTGGAAAGTCTACGTTAATAAACAGATTAGTAGGTAAAAAAGCTACTATAACAGGAGATAAACCTGGTGTTACTAAAAAGCTTTCTTGGATTAGAATAAATAAAGATTTAGAACTTTTAGATTCTCCTGGTATATTGTGGCCTAAAATAGATGATGAAAATCAAGCTTATAACTTAGCATCATTTTCTGCAATAAAAGAAGAGATTTTACCGCTTGGTAAGGTTGCATGCTACATTCTTGATACGATGGATAAAAAATACCCAGATAATTTATTTAATAGATATGGAAACATAAATTATGATAATGATGATGTCATGTTGGCATATGAGACAATTGGCAAGAAAAGAGGATGCATAGTATCAGGCGGAGATATTGACTATGATAAAGTATCTAGTATAATAATAAAGGATTTAAGAGAGGGGAAGTTAGGTAAAGTAACTTTTGATGAGGTGAACTAAAATGGAATTAAGCTTAATTGAATATTTAGAAAATAAAGGATTTGAAGCCGAAGAGATAGTTATGTTAGAGAGAAAGTCTATGGAAAATGATTCTTATACTAACATTAAAAAATATGAGTCAATATATAAGATTTTTGAGTTTGCAAACATAACCGATTATACAATTAATAAATTAATTGTTAATAATCCAGGATTATTAAATAAAAGTGACTTAGAAATAATAAAAATAGCTTATGTATGGAATAAAACGGGTGTTTTATTTGATGTTGAAGATAAAAAAAGAAGTATCAACGCAGAAAATATAAATAGAACTTTTTTACGTAATGAATATTTAAATACCTCTATAAGGATGAAAAATTCCCCAATATCGTTTAATGCGCTTGTTATGGGTGACAAAAATTTTCAGGATGATTACTTTGGATTTTTGAATGGAAAATCTTTTTATCCTAGTTATGAAAATCTGTTATCTTTGTGGTTTAAAGATGATGGAATAAAAAACAAAGAAAAACACTTAAATGAATATTTATCACAGACTTCTTTAAAGTGGTATTTAGACTTATTAAGAAAGAAAAAGGAAATGCAAAATGGAAGTAGATCTATATAGCAACGAAAAAAGATTATGGAACTTAGGCTACGAAAATATCGCAGGATGTGATGAGGCAGGCCGTGGGCCACTTTTTGGACCTGTTGTTGCAGCATCAGTAATACTTCCTCATGATTTTGTTTTAGAAGGTTTAAATGATTCTAAAAAGCTATCCGAAAAGAAAAGAGAAAAATACTATCCTATCATAATGGAAAAAGCACTTGCAGTTTCAGTTTCTATAGTAGAAGCAGAAGAAATAGATAAAATAAACATATATGAAGCATCAAGACAAGGAATGCTAAGAGCGACTAACTCTTTAAAAGTAAAGCCTGATTACATAATAACGGACGCTATGCCACTTGATGGATTTACAAGTGTGCCACATGAGGCCATAATAAAAGGTGATGCTAAAAGTATAACGATTGCGGCAGCATCAGTAATAGCAAAAGTAACTCGTGATAGAATAATGTATGAAATAGATAAAGTACATCCCGAATACGAATTTAAAAAACATAAGGGTTATCCGACAAAAAAACACCTTGAACTAATAGAAAAGTATGGTATAATTGACGGATATAGGCGTACATATGGACCTGTTAAAAAATACATTGAGGAACATAAAACAAATAAGGAGGCATAAATTATGAGTAAAAACTTAGTAATAGTGGAATCTCCTACTAAGACTAAAGCAATAGAAAAATATTTAGGCAGTGATTATAAAGTAGTATCTAGTAAAGGTCACATAAGAGATCTTGCAACATCAGGTAAGTTTGGATTTGGCGTTGACTTAGAAAATCATTTTGAACCTAATTATGTTGCAATAAAAGGCAAGAAAAAAGATATTACAGCTCTAAAAAAAGATGCTGAAAAGGCTAAAATGGTTTATCTTGCAACCGACCCTGACCGTGAGGGAGAAGCTATTTCTTGGCATTTAAAAGATGCATTACAACTTAAAGATGAAGAGTATGAAAGAGTTGTTTTTAACGAAATTACTAAAAACGTTGTAAAAGATGCATTTAATCATACTAGAAAAATAGATGATGATTTAGTTCATAGTCAGGAAACTAGAAGAATACTAGATAGAATAATAGGCTTTAGGTTAAGCAAATTAATGCAGTCTAAAACAGGTGGTAAATCAGCAGGCAGGGTTCAGTCTGTTGCACTTAAACTAATAGTAGACCGTGAAAGAGAAATAGAAAGTTTTAAAGAAGAAGAATACTGGACCGTAACTGCTAAATTTGCTGATATGGAAGCTTCCTTAGATACTGTAGATGGTAAAAAGGCAGATTTAAAAACAGAAGAAGAAACAGATAAGGTAATAAATGGTTTAGATAGTAAATTCGTAATATCAAATTATGAAACAAAAGCTAAGAAAAAGGCTTCTAAATATCCTTTTATTACGTCAACTATGCAGCAAGAAGCAATTTCTAAACTAGGTTTTTCTTCTAAAAAGACCATGCAAGTAGCTCAAAAATTATATGAAGGTATAGATATAGAAAATGATACGATTGGTTTAATAACTTACATGAGAACTGATTCTGTAAGATTATCTGATGAGTTTATTAAATCTAGTTATGCTTATATGAGAGATTCTTATGGAGAAGAGTATATAGGCCACGTAAAAAAATCTAAAAAACGTGAAAACGTTCAAGATGCACATGAAGCTATTCGTCCATCTAGTATAAATAGAACGCCTGATTCTATAAAGAAATACCTAACAAAAGATGAATTTAAACTATATGAAATGATTTATGCAAGAGCACTTGCTTCTCTAATGGCAGATGCTAAGTTAAATCAAACAACAATCACTTTGGATAATAATAACACAACGTTTAAAACAACAGGAAGTGTACTTATATTTGAAGGTTACTTAAAAGTTTATGGGAAGTTTGAGTCATCAGAAGATAAGGTTCTTCCTAAATTAAAAGTAAATGATGAACTTATAGCAGACGAAATAGTAAAGGATCAACACTTTACTAAACCTCCAGCTAGATATACCGAAGCTAAGCTTATTAAAGCAATGGAAGAGTTAGGAATAGGGCGTCCTTCTACTTATGCATCAACGATTAGTACTTTAACGCAAAGAGGATATGTTAAAATAATAGAAAAAAAACTTAATCCTACTGAAGTTGGAATTACAACGACGGATAAATTACAAGAATTCTTTAGTGATTTAATAAACGTTAAATATACAGCTAAGATGGAAGAAGACTTAGACAAGGTAGCAGAAGGTAAGAAGATATGGTATAAAATTCTAGAATCATTTTATAAGGAATTTGAACCAGAAGTTGAAAACGCATTTGATAAAATGGAGAAAAAAGAAGATGAAGAAACCGGAGAAGTATGCCCTAAATGTGGTAAGCCTATGGTTATAAAAAACGGACGATACGGTAAATTTGAAGCTTGCTCTGGATATCCTGAATGTAAATATATTAAACCAAAGGAAAAAGCACCTCAAGTTGAAGTTTGTGACTGTCCTAAATGTGGTGGCAAAATAGTCGAGAGAAAAACTAAAAGAGGAAAAGTATTTTATGGATGCAGTAATTTTCCAAAATGTAAAGTTGCTGTTTGGGATAAGCCTACTGGAGAGTTATGTCCTGAATGCCATAGTCTTTTAGTTACTGATAAAGAAGGAATAGTAAAGTGCAATTCTTGCGATTACAAAAAATAGTTTTTACTATTTCTTTTTTTTGTATACCAAACATTTGTATCTTTACAATGTTAAACATTTGTGGTATTCTTAGAAGGTCAGTTTAAATTATGACATTTAAATGATTAGTTATATTTATTTTGAATATAATATAATCGGATAAAGAGGTTGATTTAATTGAATTTAATGAATAAAATATATAAAGATAAAGAATTTATGAGTGTTGTATCTCCAATTCTAAGTCATAAGGAATTTTTAAAAACCAAGTCAATTGTACATCATGGTAATACTAGATATAATCATTCTGTTAGAGTTTCTTATACAGCATTTAAATTATCGAAAATGTTAGGTTTTGATACAAATGCGGTTATTAGAGCTGGTGCTTTGCATGATTTCTTCTTGGTTAGAGATGATAAAAATATTATGACATCAACGAAAATGTTAATTGATCATCCAAAAATGGCAAAAGAAAATGCAATTAAATATTTTGGGGTAAATGAAAAAGAACAGAATATAATAGAATCACATATGTTTCCAATTTCAAATATTGCTCCTAAATCTAAAGAAGCTTGGATGGTGTCCTTATCGGATAAGATAGTTGCAGCTTTTGAAGGAGTAGCACGTGCTAAAGCACAAATAGGTGTTTGGATGGTGTTCTTAGTTAATTTTATAAGATAATAAAAAATACATAAACTTAAGATGGTTATGTATTTTTATTTTTTTAAAATAAAGTGGCGTCCCCGGCGCGATTCGAACGCGCGACCCCTCGCTTAGGAGGCGAGTGCTCTATCCAGCTGAGCTACGAGGACGTGCAAATACATTATAACACAAAAATTAAAGATGTGGTATAATATATCTATATTGGAGGGATTTTTATGATACTAGATGAAAACAAAGAAAAACTTGATAAGATATTTAAAAAGTATAATTTATTATTAGATGAAAAAGATGAGATATATAGTGTTATAGAATCTATTTTTTTGCATGATGAATTTCAAAAAAGGATGACTAGTGAGTTTCCACATCACGGTGAAATAACACTTGGCGAGCATATTTTAGAAGATACTATTGTCACGTATTTATTGTCAAAAAAGCACAGAAATGAGCCTACTTTTGAAATGGAAATCGCTTTAAGAATAGCTATGATGCATGATTTATATGAACTACCTTGGCAAAATAATCCGGCAGCAGATACAAAACACTTTTTTAATAAGCATGGATTTAGACATCCAATTGAAGCCGTTATAAATGGAAATGCTTGGTATCCAGAGATTTTTGAAGCTAAAGATGATGCTGAAAAAATAATAGACGGAGTTGTTCATCATATGTATCCTCTTCCTGTAACTTCATTTAAAGACAGCCTTGATAATCCTCTTGAATTAAAAAACTTTGAAAGAGTAAATTTATTAGATAGTACAAATAAGGAAATATTAACAAATTCTTCTAACAGAGGAAAAATAGGGCCTGTTTCCCTTGTAACTAGTAAATATAAAGAAGGAAGAATAATGAGTAATGCTGATAAAATAGTTTCAATGTCTAATTTTAAGGGTGCTAACATAAATGATCTAACGGCACTTCTAACTGGAAATAATAAGAATTTAGAAGATCAAGGAAGAAGTAAATAACTTTATGAAAAGAGCAGTTGTCTTATCAGGTGGCGGAGCTAAAGGAGCTTACGAAATAGGTGTTTGGAAAGCACTTAGAAGGCTTTCTATTAATTATGATATAGTATGTGGAACATCAGTTGGGGCATTAAATGGGGTATTAATGGTTCAAAAAGATTATTTTAAAGCTCTTAAATTGTGGTATTACATGGATTATAGTAAGGTAATTGATATTGAGATAAAAAAGAAGTATGCGAGCAAAAAAGGGAAAGAAGAAATATTAGGAAAATATGCAAAAGGTGCTTTAAAAGGGGGACTTGAACTTTCCGGACTAAGTCAGGTTATAGATAAGGTACTTAACAAAGATAAATTTTTTAAATCAAACATTAATTATGGCCTTGTTACTACTCATTTTCCTTCATTAAGGCCTAAATTAGCAAAAAAAGATGATCTTACAGAAGATGATGTAAAAAGTTATATGTTAGCTTCTGCTTCTTGTTTTCCAGCATTTAAACCTACTAAAATAGGCAAAAATTTATATATTGATGGTGGATATTATGATAATATGCCGATTAATTTTGCAATTAGTATGGGAGCAGATGAAGTAATTGCAGTAGATTTAAAAGCAGTTGGGATGGTAAGAGAAGTTAAGGATAAAAACGTTAAAATAACTTATATAACACCAAAAAATGATTTAGGCAGCTTCCTTGCTTTTGAAAAAGATTACTCAAGAAAAGCCATTAGTTTTGGTTATAATGATACTATGAAAGTATATAAAATGCTTGATGGTAACATATATACATTTAAAAAAGGAAGCCTTGATAGGAATTATAAAAGAATGCATGATAAATTTAATTATTACATTGATTTATTCTTAAATAAAGTTGCTAAACTAAAGTTTAAGAAGATAACATTAAGTGATAATACTAAGTATTTTAATGATGTATTAGAAAACACATTAAAATCATTTAACATAGACGAATCCAAAATATATAGAGCGTCTTTTGCAAATGTATTAATTAAAAAAGAATTTTTAAAGTGTGAAATTAAAAAATTTAACACCATAAAAAAGGCTATTAAAAATAATAGTTTAAAAAAAGCATTTGTGTCTAAAGAACTAATCTGCTACATACATAATGAAATAGAAAAAGAAAATAAAAGATTAATAAATGATTTAGCAATAATGTTTCCAAATGCATTTTTATGTGCTTTATACATTAAAACAATAGAAAGGTAAGATATGAATAACATTAAAAAGCCACGTCTAAAAAAGAATTTGGATAAAGGATATCTAAACGAAATAAAAGGTAGTGACATTATATGTGATCTATCCTTTAGTGATGAAAAATCTTTAAATGATATAAAAGACATAGAGTTTAATGGCTGCTTATTTAAAAATATCGATTTTAGTGATTGCAGGCTTAAAAACGTAGATTTTATTAATTGTTCATTTGAAGCTTGTAATTTACCTAATATGGATATATGTGAAAAGCTTATTTCTAGATGTGAGTTTATAAATTCATCGTTAGTAGGTTTTTCTGTTATAGAATCTAATTTGAAAGACGTTTCATTTTATAATTCTAACATTTCTTATATGAATATGTCTTCTAAATTAAAAAACGTTTTGTTTACGAACTCTAATATGACTGGGGCAAGATTATTTGAAAATGAATTTAATAATGTTATAATAGATAAGTGTAATCTTACTGATGCAGAAATATATAAAACTAAGTTAAATAATATGGACTTATCTAATTCGGTATTAAATGGTATAAACGCTGATTTAGAAAGTATAAAAGGTGTTACAACTGATTTAACAGGTATTTGCGCTATTGCAAGATTATTTAATATAAATATTAAATTTTGAGGTGAAAAAATGAACGAAGAAAAAACAAAAGTATTTGAAAAAGAACTAAGTTACATAAATAATCTAAGATATAAAGAGGGAGCCCAAAAACTAATTAGTTTGCTTCCTGACTACTTTTTTGAAGTTCCGGCATCTTCAACAGGAAAGTATCATCCTAGTTTTGCATTAGGAAGTGGTGGCCTTGTTAGACATACAAAAGTAGCGGTTAGATTTGCTTACGAAATGTTTAACGACGAAAGTATAACAGGTGCTTATTCTAAAAACGAAAAAGATTTAATGATAATATCTTTAATTATGCATGATGGACTAAAATCAGGTCTTGAAAAATCTCAGTATACAAAGTTTGAACACCCACTTTTAGTGTGCAACTATATAAAAGAAAACAAAGATAAACTAACCTTTACCGATAAGGAAATAGAGTTTATGTGTCACGTTATATCATCACATATGGGGCCTTGGAATACCAATAATTATAGTAATATAGTACTTCCTAAACCAGAGTCTAAATTTCAAAGATTTGTTCATATGTGTGATTATTTAGCAAGCCGCAAAGTAATAGATGTTAAATTTGATAGTGATAACAACATAGAGGAGTAGAAATGACTTATTCTATTGGAACGATAATATATTGGATTATAATTCTTTTGATTTTTATAGTATTTTTATTGGTTTTAAAAAAACTAAATGTTAAAAATAAAAAACTTGATATTTTTATATTCATTATAATTGCTTACGTTATATATATGGTGCTTTCTTTATTTAACATAGATAACTTTTTTATGACGTTTTCAACTCCAGAAAAAGCTTTCAAATATCAATATAATAAAAAAATAGATAAGGTAATAGACGGCAGAAATACAAGCTTGGTTATAAGCAAAGATGATGCTATATATGTATATCCAAAGTATAATAACTCGTATAAATTACCAACGGGTATTATAACTAAAGTGAAACAAGCATATTCCAATGGGGTAGAAATTCAAATACTCACATATAAAAATACAGGTGATTACTATGCGATAATTTCTTCTACTAATCAAAGCTTTAAACATATAAGTGATAATATTTCCTCAAAGTTTTATGAAAGAAAATTTTATGATATTAATGAATATTATGCATATCTTAAAGGATATAGTAGTAACTATTCTGTTGTTTTAGATGATAAAGTTATAATGATAAAATAAATCTAAGAACTTCGTGAAAACGAAAGTTTTTTTATTAAATAGATATTGACAATATGAACATATATTCATATAATGAAGAAGTAAAAATAGAAAGAAGGTTATTATGAAGTTATTAGACGATGATAAAGTAATAGATTTATCCGAGTTATTTAAAATGTTTGGTGACTCAACAAGAGTTAAGATAATGAACGTTTTAATAAACGGAGAAATGTGTGTTAGTGATATATCAGAAAAAATAAAGGTAAGTCAGTCTGCGGTATCTCACCAACTTAGGATACTTAAGGATTCAAAGCTTGTTAAGTATAGAAAAGAAGGGAACTTAACATATTATTTTCTAGCGGATGATCATGTAGAAAAAATATTTGTGATGGGATGTGAACATATAAATGAAATATAAATTTAAATTAAGCTCTTTAGATTGCGCTGGATGTGCTTTAGAAATTGAAAAAAAACTAAATGAAAATGATGAGATAGATTATGCAAGCGTCAATTTTTCTAAACTTATGATAACGGTTACAACAAAAGCAAAAAATCCTAAAAAATTAGTTTCTGATATCGTAAAAAAGGTAGAACCAGAAAGTAAAGTAATGGATTTAAATGAATCATATGAAAATAAAGGTAAGTTTAAATTTCACATAATAAGACTTTTAGTTGGAATTATTTTTATGATAATAGGTATGCTCCAAAAAGGCATACTTTCAAATGTCTTTATAGTACTTAGTTATGTAACTCTTTTATATAGAACGTTTACTAATGCTATAAAATTACTATTTAAATCTAAAACGGTAAACGAAAATATGCTTGTTACAATATCTTGTGTTGGGGCTTATTTAACTGGTAATACTCATGAAGGGTTAATGGTTATTATTTTGTACGAAATAGGTAAAATACTAGAAGAGGTAGCAGTTAATAATTCTAGACGCTCAATAAGCGATTTAATGGATATAAAGCCAGAGGTTGCTAACTTAAAAAAGGGTGATGAAATATTAACGGTAGATCCAAAAGATGTTAAAATAGGGGATGTAATAATAGTTAAAAAAGGTGATGAAATACCTCTTGATGGTATTATTATAAAAGGAAGTTCTAAATTAAATACGGCAGCATTAACTGGTGAGTCTGATTTAAAAAATGTTAATAAAGGAGATAAAGTGTTATCTGGTTCTATTAATACACTTTCTGTTATCGAGATAAAAGTTGAAAGCTTATATGAAGATAGCACGGTATCCAAAATACTAGAATTAACGGAAAACGCAAGTGATAGAAAAGCTAAATGCGAAAACTTTGTATCTAAGGCAGCAAAGGTTTATACCCCAATTATTATGATACTTGCACTTTTAATAGCACTTATTCTTCCGTTATTTGGTTTAGGTTTTAAAGTATCTATTTACAGGGCTTTAGTATTTTTAGTAGTATCTTGTCCTTGTGCAATTGCAATAAGTGTACCACTTGGATACTTCTCTGGAATAGGAAAAGCATCTAAAGAAGGAATCTTAGTTAAGGGAAGTGATTATTTAGAATTACTTTCATCAGTAAATAAAATCGTATTTGATAAAACAGGAACCATAACAACTGGTATATCAAATGATTATAAGTTAGAAATATTAGATGATAAATACAAAGAAAAAGATATAATTAACTATTACATAAAGGGTGAGGCTTTATCAAATCATCCACTTGCAAAATCAGTACTTAACGTGTTTAATAAAAAGGTAAGTACAAAAGATGTTTTAAATTATAAGGAAACGGCTGGAAAGGGAATCTCTTACGAAATAGATGGTAAAAAAATTAAAATAGGTTCATCTTCATTTGTTAATGCAAGTGATAAAGATAGCTATATTTATTTAAAAATTGACGGGAAAGTAATAGCTAAACTAAAATTAATAGATGATATAAAGAAAGACTCTATATCTGCTATTTTAGAGCTTAAAAAACAAAATATTAAAACGTTTATGTTTACTGGAGACAAAAAGAAATCAGCAGAGGCCGTAGCTAAAAAAACTGGCGTAGATGAAGTTTTTTATGAGATGCTTCCAGATGATAAATATAAAAAGCTTGATAAGATAATAAAAGAAAATGATAAGAAAACGGCGTTTGTGGGAGATGGAATAAATGATGCTCCATCGCTTGCACTTTCTGATGTTGGAATTTCAATGGGAATGAGAGGAAGCGCATCTGCGATTGAAGCTTCGGACGTAGTTATTATGAATGATAGTTTAAGCAAAATACCAGAAGCTATTAAAATATCAAAATTTACTAAAAAAATAATCAAACAAAATCTTATATTTGCTATAGGAGTAAAGGTATTAGTATTAGTTTTAGGCGCTATTGGAGTAGCTAATATGTGGCAGGCTGTTTTCGCTGATACTGGCGTTACTTTACTTACTATTTTAAACACTACGAGAATTTTAAGAAAGAAATAAAAAATAAATACATTTTATTGTACTATTAAATATAATATGATAGAATGTATTTGAAATGCCTCCTTAGTTAAGTGGTATAACGCAGCCATGGTAAGGCTGAATTGTAAGTTCGATTCTTACAGGAGGCACCAGATTGATAGTAAACTCGAACTTTTCGAGTAGTAATAAATGCTAACTAGAAATAGTTAGTTTTTTTTGTTATTTAAGAAAGGAAAGTGATTGAGTATGACCATAGAAAACTAAAGAACAAAAAATAAATGATTATTTATATAATAAAAATTATGAATATGGTGATAAAAACTTTGATATTAAAAAAACGGGCAAAAGCTCGTCTAATAAAACTAAAATAACACACTACGCTATTGGCAAAGCCTATCGCCAATTTCATTGAAACTTCGTTTCAACAAAACTTGCCACGGTTTTTAATTATTCTTCTTTTTTCTAGATAAAACTAATTGTTTTGATTGTTTTATATCATTTTTATCAATGGCTTTATTTAAACCTTTTGGAAATTTAGGTTCTGATGTTTTTCTAGAATTTGTTTGTTCTAATTTTGTAATATGCTCTAATGAATAAATTGTAATTGGAAATTCATAACTTATAATTTTATAATTATCAGTACCCATAAACCTAATTTGAATTGCTTTGACACTTTTTATTTCGTTATTTTCTGAGCTAATAACGATTATATAATCATCATGTAATATAATATCACTAGGAACATCATTAATAGTTAAGTTTCCTATACTTTTACGAAATAAATCGCTTAAATCTTTACTAGTTCCGTTATCATCATAATAATTTTCTTCTTCTTTTCTTCTTTCAATTAATTGTTGTTTATACCACTCTAAAATACTTTCTTCTGAAATTAAATTTAGTCCCCCATTGTAATAACCCCCATCAAAAGAGAATAAACCAACATTTCCTGATTTAAGTAATTCTATAACTTCAGAACGATTCATATATTTTGCAGATTCATTATTTGGAACAATTAATTTAGTTGCAACTAGTCCCTCATTATTGTCTTTAACTGCAAAAGTTTCTATAATTATACCATCCTTAATTTCAATATAAACTTTATTAAAATCTAATAATTGATTAACATATTCTAACTTTTTGAATCCAACTCTGCTTTTGTGGTTTGGGATTTGTGAATAAGGAAATTGATTTTTTCTTTCGTCTGAAGTATATTTATTTACAAATAAATATGAATTAGGTTTATAGTGATATGTCATGCCATCAGCATTTAACATAGTAAAACCACTATTTAATTTATGTGAAACCATTATTTGAAGGCAATCATCACCAACATAATGATTTTGAATCCTTTGAACAAATTCGTATTTTTCTTTTTTCATGTATAAACCTCCCTCGTTTGTACTTAATATTTTAGCATAAAAATAAAGAAGATTATCATTTTTTTGCTGTATTTTAGTAAAAATGTAGTATAATTCATATTAGTTAGTAGTTATTACTACCTAGAAATTTATGCTTAGTGGTTGTTATACTTCTACCAAAAGGGCACCATAATTGATGGAAAATCCATTTTTTGGAATAACATAAAAACTACTTTCAATTTAACTTGAAAGTAGTTTTATTTTGATAGTTTAATGTAAAATTTTGAAATTTAATAATTTATTTTTTTAAAAATGGAAAAAATCTTCGTTTTAGGGTTAATCTTTTTTGATTTTTCTTTTCCGCGATTTTTCTTTCTTCTTCAGCTTTTTGTTGTTCTTCAAGTTGCTTTTGTTTTTCTAATTCCTCTAGTTTCTTAATTCTTTTTTGTTCTTCTTCAAGTTGTTTCTGCTTTATTTTATATAAATCAGATTGACTCCACTTTGGACAATCATTAATTTTTACAAATACTTTTTTGAAAATTTTATCTTCATTACCCTTAATAGCATTTATTATGGTATTAGAATTGCAATTATAGTAATATTTATAACCATAAAGAAAACTTTTGTCATATGATAATTTAAATTCTAGGTTTTGAACAAAAAAACTTACGTGATGATCAGAAATATTAACTAAAAAAATTGAATTTTGAACTATAATATCATATTTCCTTTGTGTCCAAAGGCCTTCGTATTTAAGTAACTCATCATAAAGTTCAGATAAAATGTTTCCGGCCTCGTATAAAATTTCTTCCCCTATATTTGATTCAGATCTTTTTAAATATAAATCATCATCCTTTTTTGAAAATATTATGTCCTCATAACCATCAGGACGAAAACCTTTTTTATTAAAGCCTATTTTTAGTTCATTTTTTTCATTATTAAGACCTAAAATAGATATAATGCATTCAGGATATTTTTCCCTCATGATATTTTTAATTTGACTTTCAATTTGACTTTCATATTCATCAAAATTTTGATGTTTTCTTTCAATTAATTTTGAAATGTCATATAAAGAAATACAATCACTATTTTCATTAGGTTTGGAACTTAGTATTTTCTTTATCCCTGCTAGTATCTCTGTTTTTCTAGTTATTGGTTTATAATTTACAACATTTCTATCTTCCCATTTTTTTGTTGATATTTTTTGATCTGTGTAGAAATAAATCTTTTTTTCAGATTTTGAATATTGTATAGTATTAAATATTGTATTTGCATTTGATTCAAAGATGGTTGATAAGCACGATTCAAATGAAGATTCATCTATGTTTTCTAATGTTGTAACTATAATGTTTTTTCCTAAATCTTTAATTGGAAGAACAGTATCACTATACACAATTGTTTTGTTTACTTCTTTGTTTATTCTTTTAGCTACGTCATCTGCATTTGAATTATGTTTATTTCGGCCATCTTTATCTGAATCGTATTGACCTCGTGGCCTTGTTGCGATTATAGCGGCCATTGCTGCTCCTGCTGGCACCATAGTATTTACCTCCTTAATTAAATAAACATTATTATATCATATTTTCTCTTGATTTTATTAAAATTACAGGAATTATTTTAAATATATAGTTATAGTTTAAATTGGAAATTGTATTCCTGAAACAATAGATGCTTTGGCCTTAAAGATTATTACACTAAATGTAATTAAAATGAAATTTAAAAAAACAAATAAAGTAATGCATATATAAATTATCATATTAATATGTAGAAAAATTTGGTATAATGGTGTATATATTTATTTATAAGATTTAGTAAGAATGCGGTTTCATTAATAAAGATATGAGAAAATGCGTAATGAAATCATTATTATTTGTATTACCCTATATTATAGTTGAATTTACTAATGTATTTTTGATATTAGTGGATAAATCTATTTTAAATTCAATTGGAAAGACAGCACTTGTTGTTTTTTCGTCGTTTATAACACTAAATTGGGCAATTAACACTTTTATTTAGAAAGCTTGGTTTTGGATTATTAGGACTTTCGTTTTTGTGTGGAATAGACAGAATCGTTAGATTGATTTATCTTAGAATATATATTAAAATTAAGGCAAGCAAGAAATTATTATATGCATAAAAATTGTTAATCTATTATGATATTAAATATAAAGAGAGAAAATATGAATCTTAGACCATATAAAAAAGAAGATGCAGCTAAAATATTAAGTTGGATAAAAAACGAAAGAGAGTTTAGATTATGAAGTGCAGATAGATATAAAAATTATCCTTGTCAACCATCTGATATAAATGATAATTATTTAAATTGTATGAAAACATTGGAGCAAAAGAAATCAATCTAGGTGTTTTTACAAATAATTTAGGTGCTTACGAGTGCTATAAAGCAGTCGGATTTAAGGTTACTAACATTATAAAAGATGCATTTTTATTTCGTAATGAAAAATGGGATTGCGCTGAAATGGTTTTAGATGAACAATTATAATTATTAATAATACTTTTAGGAGGTAATAAAATGGAAGATATTGTTATTGGAAAACTTACGCTTGTTAATTTTAATTCTAATGATAAAACGCATCTTATGACACTAAAAAAACTTGCTAAGGATTCTGATATAACATCAAGGTTTAATGGTTTTTTGCAGCATTTGAATAATAAAAATAGTAATTTTTTTAATAAGGGATTTTTTGTTCGGGATGAAGAAAATTTAATTGGTTATATCGATTTAAGCAATTTTAATGAAGAAGAAAAAGCCATATATATAAGACAAGCAATTTTTAAGGAATACAGAGGAAATAAAGAAAAAAGATATGGAACACTTCTTTTAAATGAAATAACAGATTACATATTTAGTAATTATCCTATGACGCATTATATAAAAGCTAGAATTCATCACGATAATATAAGTAGTATGAAGATGGCTTGGAATTGTGGTTTTAGTAATGATGAAGAAATATTTAGTAAAGAAAATCCTTACATCAAAAATAAGTTAAAATAAATTTAAATGGTCTTTTGACTATTTTTTCTTTTAAATATTTACAAAAACATTTGTTCGTGATAAAATTAAATAGAAGTAAAAAGTAAGAAAGGAATAAATAATATGTATTCTTATATAAAAGGTATTATAACAATTATTGATACAAGTTATGTTGTGTTAGAAAATAACGGAATTGGATATATGATATATGTTGCAAATCCATATTCATATAAAGAAAATGAAGATGTTATTATATATTTATATCAACAGATAAGAGAAGATGAAAATACTTTGTATGGTTTTAAAACTAAGGATGATAAAGACTTATTCTTAAAACTCATAAGTGTTAAAGGTCTTGGTTGTAAAATGGCTCTTCCGATGCTTTCAGGTGATAATAAAGATGCTATTTTAGATGCGATAGATACCGGAAACGTAAGTTACTTAAAGAAGTTTCCTAAGATTGGTGATAAGGTTGCAAGGCAAATAATTCTTGACTTAAAAGGTAAACTTGCTAGTGATGATAAAAAAAGTAGTTTAAATAATTTTGAAGAACTTACTGAAACACTTAAGTCACTTGGATATAAGCCTAATGATATTAAGAAAGTATTGCCTAAATTAGATGCATCTCTTTCTTTGGAAAAACAAGTTAAAGAGGCTCTTAAATTATTATTAAAATAGAAAGGACTAAATTATGGATAATAGATTAGTTACAGGAGATAAATTAAAGGAAGATGGGTTTGAGTCTAGTATTAGACCACAAACTATTGATGAATATATTGGACAAAAAGATATAAAAGAGAATATAAAAATATTTATGTCTGCTGCTAAAATGAGGGGCGAAGCATTAGATCACGTATTGTTATATGGCCCTCCAGGACTTGGTAAAACAACGTTATCTTACGTAATAGCAAATGAGATGGGTGCATCCATTAAAACAGCATCAGGACCTGCTATTGAAAAATCAGGTGATTTAGCAGCTATTTTATCTTCGCTAGATGAAGGGGACGTACTGTTTATTGATGAAATACATAGAATTCCAAGATTTGTTGAAGAGATTTTATACTCAGCAATGGAAGATTTTACGCTTGATATTATAGTAGGAGGAGAAGGTTCTAATCGTAATATAAGAATTGATTTACCACATTTTACTTTAATTGGAGCAACTACTCGTGCAGGAGATTTATCAGCACCTTTAAGAGATAGATTTGGAATAGTTTCAAAACTTAATTATTATACGGAAGATGAAATAACAGAAATCATTAAAAGAAGTGCTAGGGTTCTTGATTTAACAATTGAAGAAGATGCGGCCCGTGAACTTGCTAATAGATGTAGAAGAACTCCTAGAATTGCAAATAGACTACTTAAACGTGTTAGTGATTTTGCTTTAGTTAAGGGAGATGGCACAATAACAATTGATATTACTAAGTATGCTCTTGATTCGTTAAAGGTTGATAAGTTAGGTTTAGATGAAGTAGACTATGAACTATTAAAAACAATAATTTATAAATTTAATGGTGGTCCTGTTGGGGTTGAAGCGGTTGCAGCATCAATTGGTGAAGAAGTATCAACGATAGAGGATGTTTGTGAACCTTATCTTCTGCAGATAGGTTATTTAAAAAGAACTCCAAGAGGTAGGATAGTAACGGACTTAGCATATAAGCATTTAAATATATCAAAAGAGGGTAAGTAATTGATATTTTAATAAAAAAAGATTATAATAAGTACTTGTTTAGTATTTATTATTTTTTTATTTGGGAGGGAAATTTATGAAAACAGAAGATTTTGACTATGATTTACCAAAAGAGTTAATTGCACAAACTCCTTTAAAAAACAGAAATGCATCACGTATGATGGTGCTTGATAAAGAAACTGGAGAGTATGCTGACAAACATTTTACTGACTTAATAGACTATCTAAATCCTGGTGATACTTTGGTTCTTAATGATACAAAAGTAATACCAGCTAGACTTATAGGACATAAACCTGATACAGGAGCAGTAATAGAAGTATTAATGTTAAAGGATTTAGGGGATGATGAGTGGGAGTGTTTAACAAAGCCTGCTAAGAGAATAAAAGAAGGAACCATCGTTAAGTTTTCAGATGAGTTATCTTGTAAGTGTACGTTTGTAGGTGATGATGGTATAAGACATTATAAATTCATTTATGATGGAATATTTTTAGAAATATTAGATAGATTAGGAGAAATGCCACTTCCACCATACATTACTGAGAAATTAGATGATAAAAATAGATATCAAACAGTTTATGCTAAAAATCCTGGATCAGCAGCAGCACCAACAGCAGGACTTCATTTTACTAAGGAATACCTAGAAAAGGTAAAACAAAAAGGCGTAAATATAGCTTATGTAACATTGCATGTTGGGCTTGGAACTTTTAGACCAGTAGTTGTTGAAGATGTTACAAAGCATGATATGCATTCTGAGTATTACATATTAAGTAGTGAAGTTGCAGATTTACTTAATAAAACAAGAGATGCTGGTAAAAGAATAGTTGCGGTAGGTACAACATCAACTAGGGTACTTGAGACGGTAGCAGATAGTAATGGTCACTTTAAAATGCAAAGTGGAAATACCAAGATATTTATTTATCCTGGATATAAATTTCATGGCATAGATGCTCTTTTAACTAATTTCCACTTGCCAAAGTCAACACTTATTATGTTAATTAGTGCTCTTGCTGGAAAGGAAAATGTGCTTAACGCATACAAACACGCAGTAAAAGAAAAATACAGATTTTTCTCATTTGGAGACTGTATGTTCATAAAATAAAAATAATTATATAAAATTAAATGGAGGATAATTATGATAAATAAAAGAACGTTATATAACATAAGAAGAGAATCAGGACTTGATTATAATGATAAGGATCAAATAGAATCGGCTTTAAGGATTGCAAATTTTGCAATGCATGAGCTTGAAGAAAATTCATGTGAAAACAAAAATGAAGTATTACTTTCATTATATAAAAACACATCACTTTTAAAGAAATTATTATCTGATGGTGTTATGAAAGCTAAATATATGAATGATGTTGTTGCACTTAAGATAAGAATGAAAGAGTTAGAAGTTAAAGAAAAAATAGAAAACTTCAAAATAGATGATTTAATAAGTTTTTTAGATACTTTAACAGAAACTTTAAACATAGAAGAAAATATTCAAAAGAATAAGAAAGAAAACACATTAAGCTATAAAGACATAACTAGTAAAGATAGTCAAAATTACTATATGGGTAAAGAAAATGATACAATTACAGTATCTAGACCAAGTTACATTGCATCAAGAGTTTGTAGTGCGGCAATCTATGCTACTTGTAAGACGTTTAAAGAAGTAACAAAAGGTGCATCAAAAACTTTAAAAAGGAATTATAAGAAAAATATTTAGTTCTTTTGCTAAATATTTTTTATTATGTTATAATTTCAAATGGTGATTTTATGGGAAAAATTAAATATGAATTAATAAAAAATAATAAGGATGATGAAAACGTAAGATTGGGCATATTACATACTAACCATGGTGATTATGAAACACCACTATTCATGCCAGTTGGAACGCTTGCAAACGTAAAAACGTTGATGCCGGAAGAGTTAAAGGCTTGTGGTTCTGCGGTTGTTCTTTCTAATACATATCATTTATGGCTAAGACCTGGTGAAGATATCGTAAAAAAAGCAGGTGGCCTTAATAAGTTTATGAATTATGATGGACCAACTCTTACTGATTCAGGTGGATTTCAGGTGTTTTCACTTGCAAAACCTAAAGATATATCCGAAGAGGGAGTTAAGTTTAAAAGTCACATAGATGGTAAAAACTTATTTTTAACTCCGGAAAAATCAATTCAAATTCAAAATAAATTAGACTCTGATATAGCGATGAGTTTTGATGAATGCATACCTTATCCAGCAACTAGAAGTTATGTTGAAAAATCAGTAGAAAGAACACTTCGTTGGGCTAAAAGAGGTAAAGAGGTTTTTAATAATCCTAATCAATCTTTATTTGGCATCGTTCAAGGTGGTGAGTTTGAGGACCAAAGAAAAAAAAGTGCTATCAAGACGGCTGAGATGGACTTTGATGGATATTCTATAGGAGGAACATCTGTTGGAGAGCCTAAAGATGTTATGTATAAAATGATTTCTGATGCAACACTTTATTTACCGAAAGATAAACCTAGGTACTTAATGGGTGTTGGGGAACCAATAGATTTACTTGAGGGAGTATCCCGTGGTATAGATATGTTTGACTGCGTACTTCCAACTCGTCTTGCAAGACATGGAAATTGCTTTACAAGAAATGGCCGTATTAATATTAAAAATGCTAAATATAAAGAGGATTTTACTCCAATTGAAGATACTTGTGACTGTTATACATGCAAGAACTTTACAAAAGCTTACGTTAGACATTTAATAACGTCTGGTGAAGTAAATGGGGGAAGACTTTTATCAATTCATAATATTAGATTTTTAATTAAGGAAATGGAAGAGATAAGAGAAGCTATTAGAAATGACTGTTTTGATGAGTATAAAGAAGAATTCATAAGTAAGTATAAAAAACAAAAATAGACGTTTATTTAAGCGTCTATTTCTTCTTTCATATTTTTACCAATAACTCCTCCTAATATGCTAAATATAAGTAATACCAAGTAATAAATTACGTTTTTTATAGAAAAACTCTCCTTAAATATAACGTTTGATAAAAATACCATAAAGATAAATAAAATAGCAAAGTATATAAGCCCGGTTACAAGGCCTTTGTATTTTAATTCTTTACCTAATTTTAAGGAACCTACAAAAAATGATAATATACTAACTGAGTATAAAAATATAGAGTTTAACTTGTCTGTTGTTACGTTAAAATAATATAATATGCTAGTTAAAAGAGCTCCTATTAATATAATTCCTATACCATAAATAAAAGGAAATATCTTATTTTTCATATTCCACCTCTAATTAATTATATTATTTGTATATAAAAATATGATTTAAAACATAATACTAATGGTGATAAAATGAACTTGATGATTGTTATATTTAAAACTCTTTTTATATACGTTTTAGTAGCAATAATATTTAGAGTTATGGGAAAAAGGGAAGTAGGACAATTAGGTACTTTTGATCTTGTTGTGTTTATTTTAATAGCGGAATTAGTAGCACTTGCATTAGAACATAAAGATGGATTTTTAATCAACTTAGTTCCTGTTATTATTCTTGTCTTGCTTCAGATAGTAATTGCAAAAATATCTTTAAAAAGTGCAAAATTTAGAAATTTTGTTGATGGAAAGCCCGTTATCATAATAAAAAAAGGAATCGTTAATTTTAAAAACATGGTAGAACAAAGATATACGTTAGATGATCTTTTGCTTCAATTAAGAGAAAAAGACGTACGAAGTTTAGATGAGGTAGATTACGCGATATTAGAAACGAACGGAAAATTATCCGTATTTAAGAAAGATGATAAAGATAAAAAAACATACCCACTTCCAATAATATTAGATGGGAAAGTAGAGTTTGAAAATTTATATGCAATTGGTAAGACAAAAACATGGCTTCTTAACACCTTAATAGAAAAAAACATAAGTGCCACTGACGTTTTTTATGCTTTTACTAAAAATAATGAATTATACATAATTAGAAAAAATGAAGAGCAATAGAAATTATTGCTTTTTTTATATTAAAAATTATCTTCATTGTTAATTTAAGACTATTATGTTATAATTATTGATGTTGAAAGAAGGGGTAATAATGGATAATAAAGATAAAACGGTAGAAAATGCATTAGATGATATATTTGGAACAGATTTTATTGAAATTGATGATACAAATAAAAATGATACGTCAAAAGAAAAACCATTATTTAGTGAAGATAGTTTTAATGTTAGCGCTCCATCAGGTAATATAAATCAAATACCAGAAACTAACGCAGAAAGTGTAGAAGATCCATTTCAAAGAAATGATTTTAATGTTAGTACTGATAATAGTAATTTAAATGAGACAAGAGAAAATAATTATAATGAAGAATTAGTAAAACCGCTTTTTCACGCAGATAACTTTAATGTTATGGGTAGTACAAGTAATAATGGTGGTATCAAGAATGATAGCCCTAGCGAGCTTAATTATAATGAGAATGGTGTAAATATACCCACGTTAGACTCTGACACTGATAAACCTTATGAGTCTTTAGATAGTAATGAAGAAAGACTTAATATTAGTAATAACGAGGCTATAAACCATAATAATTATGATTTTAATAATCAAATAAACACTAACTTAAATGCTAGTTATCCAGAAAATAACGAAGCATCATCTAGCAAGGATGTTTTAACAAGTACAAATACTATAAAAGATGATAAATCATTTAATAAGAAAATAATTATATATATAGCGCTTGGCATGGTACTTGGGCTTATAGTGGTATTTATATTAGTTAACTTTGTATTTGGAATAGAAAAAAAAGAATTATGTACATCAACGGCTGAAGATACAGGTTATAAATATACTGATGAATACAAAATAACTTATAAGAAAAACAAGATAAATTACGTAGAAAGTACTTATACATATACTGCTTTAAATAGCGAATATCAAGAACAAATTAAGTATGTAAGTGATGATAAGTTAAGAGCGATTATAAATTCTAATGGTATGCCAGGCTTTACTTATACCTATGAAACTAGCGATAATTATGTAAAAGTAAATGGATATTTAGATTTTACTTTATTTAATTATGATGAAATAGAAAAGATAGATCAGGAAGCTATGCCACTTAGTTACTTTAAGATAAGCCGTGATATGACTTATAAAACATTAAAAGCTAATTTAGAAACAGAAGGATATAAGTGTACGACAACTAAATAAAATATAAAAAAGATAAAAAGTATGATATAATATCAAGAGCAAGGGAGGAAGTTAACTTGAGAGAATTAACAGAACAAGAAATAGTTAGAAGAGAAAAATTAGAAGAGATTAAAAAGGTATGCAATCCTTATCCAGACAGATATGAAAAAACTCATTCACTTAAAGATGCTAGAAATTTAGAAGACGGAGAAAAAAACGTTAGATTAGCAGGTAGAATAGTATTTATGAGAAAGATGGGTAAATTAAGTTTTATACGTATAAGAGATTTGGAAGGTTCAATACAGTTAGAACTTAGAATAGATATTGTTGGTGAAGATAATTATGCTTTCTTTAAAAAGCAAATAGACACCGGAGACTTTATTGGTGCAGAAGGTGAGATGTTCACAACTCAAACTGGAGAAAAGACTTTAAGAGTAAATAGCTTTGAGTTTTTAGGCAAAGCGTTAAGACCACTTCCAGATAAGTTCCATGGACTTAATGATACTGAACTTAAATATCGTCAAAGATATGTTGATTTAATATCTAATGAAGAATCAAGACAGGTATTTTTAGGAAGAAGTAAGCTATATGCTTTCATTCATAAATTCTTAGGAGAAAATGGATTTTTAGAAGTTGAAACACCAATACTTCAAACTGCTGTCTGCGGAGCGGCTGCAAAACCATTTTACACTCATCATAACGCATTAGATATTGATTGTAACTTAAGAATTGCACCAGAAACATACCTAAAACAGTGTGTTGCAGCAGGATATGATAGAGTTTACGAAATTGCTAAATGTTTTAGAAACGAAGGAATGGACACTCAGCACTTACAAGAGTTTACTCAGGTAGAATGGTATGCATCATACTGGAATTTTGAAGATAACGTAAAGTTTTATCAAAAGTTTATTAAATCACTATTAATGGAATTAGTTGGTACTACAAAGATAGAATACCAAGGTGTAACACTTGACTTTGGCAAAGATTCTTGGGATAAGATAAACTATGTTGAAGAAATGAGAAAGATCTTTGGTTTTGACTTCCTAGAAGTTGAAGATCCTAAAGAATTAAAAGATAAAATCGTAGAAAAAGGTTTATTTACATATGAAGAATTAGAAGAATATAAATCAGTAAGTCAAATAGTAGACTTTGTATATAAAAAGAAAATTCGTGAAGGAATTGTTCAACCTACCATTATGTATAATTATCCATCTATGCTTATTCCTCTTGCTAGAAGAAATGATAAAGATGATAGGATAATTGATGTATTCCAAGTAGTAGCATGCGGCAGTGAGCTTTGTAAAGCATACTCTGAGTTAGTTAATCCAATTATTCAAAGAAAAACTTTTGAAGACCAATTAAAAGCTAAAGCACAAGGTGACGATGAGACAATGGATTTAGATGAAAACTTTATGCTTGCAATGGAACAAGGTATGCCACCTATTTCAGGTTTAGGTTTTGGAATAGATAGATTAATGATGATTATTTATAATCAACCATCTATTAGGGACGTTGTATTATTCCCGCTTATGAAACCAGAAATTGCAAATCCAAATGAGAAAAAAGAAGATTAGTTCTTCTTTTTCTTTATTTAAAAATATATTTATGGTACAATATGTAATGTTATGAAATAGTAAAGGAGTATTAATTATGTTTATAGGATTTTATGGCGCATCAGTCTTACTTACTTATATAGGACTTGCATTTTCAGTAACGGGAATGGTACTTGCATTTTTAGGACATATTCCAGCTGCTGTTATGTGTCTTATTTTAGCAGGCGTTTGTGATATGTTTGACGGAACTGTTGCAAGAGCTTGCAAAAGAAGTGAAACGGAAAAGAAATTTGGAATTCAAATAGATTCACTTGTTGATACCGTATCTTTTGGGGTTTTTCCAATAGTTCTTGGTATTTGTATGGGATTTACTAGTAAGTTAAATACGGTAATATACATTATATATGGTCTAGCAGCTGTTATAAGACTTGCTTACTTTAACGTTTTAGCAGAAGAAAAAACAGTATTTAACAAAAAGAAAAAAGAGAAGGTATCATATTATTTTGGACTTCCAGTTACAAGTATTGCAATTATTTTACCATTTACGTATAATTTAAATATCTTTATGCATCCAAGTGTATTTTTAAAGGCATATCCACTTGTTATGCTTATGACAGCAATACTATTTGTACTTAATATTAAAATCAAAAAGCCTACTGGTATTTGGTATGTTATCTGTTCTATTTTAGCGGTAATAGAAATAGCTATCATATCAGCAGCAATGAGATAATGAGAAAAGTTTATAAAGGTAATCCAAATATTGGGTTATCCTTTTTATATAATACCCATTTAGGAAGAATTATTTTAAAACCGCTAGTAAAAAGTAAATTTGTATCGCATCTATCTGGAAAGTTTATGGATTCATCTTTATCAAAGATTATGATAAGTTCATTTGTTAAGAAAAATAACATTGATTTAAGTATTTATGAAAAAGATAAATTTGATAGTTTTAATGACTTTTTTACAAGAAAAATAAAAAAGAATAAAAGACCAATACCTAAATCTAATAACTATTTATTATCTCCTTGTGATTCAAAACTAACTTACTTAAAAATTGATAAAAATACTACTTTTAATATAAAAAATAGTACGTATACTATAAATAGTATATTAAAGAATGATTATTTAGCTAAAAAATATAAAGATGGCGTAGCACTTATTTTTAGATTATCACCTGATGATTATCATAGATATATGTTTATATGTGATGGTGTAATTACTTCTAATTATAAAATAAATGGGAAGTTTCATTCTGTTAATCCGGTAGCGTATAAAAATTACGAAGTATTTAAGGAAAATACAAGAGAATGTACCTGTATTAAAACAAATGATATGGGGCTTGTTACATATGTAGAAGTAGGAGCTCTTTTAGTTGGCAAAATTAAAAATATAATAACAACTGGAAAGATAAAAAAAGGAGAAGAAAAAGGCTATTTTGAGTATGGAGGATCAACTATTGTACTACTATTTGAAAAAGATAAAATTACTTTAGATGAAGAAATAATAAACAATTCATTAAACGGTTTTGAAACATATGTAAAATATGGAGAAAAAATTGGCGAAAAAAAGAAATAGTGTTTTTTAATTAAAAATATTATGTTATTATATTAATATAAGGAGGGATTTAGATGGAAGAAAAAAATAAAGACGACGTAAAAAAAGAAGAAAACTTTGATGAGACTAAAACAGAAGTTTTTGATTCCGAAGAGGAAATTTTGGATAATGATGAAGAATTAATCGAAGATCCCGAAAATGTAACCCGTGAAATTAACTTAGATGATTTATATGATGGAGCGGTAAATAATACGGTTGTAATTGATCCTATTACCAATAATGAAATATTGCTTGCTGATAAAAAGCATAACTATACGATAGTTGGTATTATAGTTGCGGTTATAATATTACTTGTATTGTATTATGTTAACAACAAGTCAGATTTAGGAAGAACAACAAAGGATGTTGAACCTAAGGTAACTACCAAGACAATAGAAGAAACAGAAGATAATACTAAGGGAACGTTAACTTGTAACTACGAGGCTAAAAGTGATGCAGAATCACAAACTGTAACGTATACGGCAAATTATGAAAAAAACATGGTAAGTAAATCAGAATTTAACTTTGTTGCTCAATTGCTAACTGATAATGAATCGGCCGTTGTAAGTGATTTAAAAACTCAATATGAAAACTTTTTTATAAATAATGCTGCAGCAGTGGGGAATAGAGTAACGTTTGATAAAAACAGTAAAGGTTTTACTTTTAACGTTGAAACCAATTATAAGAAACAAGGCTTTGATGGATTAACACTTAACGATAATCAAACGATATTGTTTGTTAAACCCCAAACTACTGATACCATAGATAGTTTAAAAGATTCATACACTAATAAAGGATTTAAATGTTCTATAACTAATAATAATGAGGAGTAATGATATGAAGAAAGAAGTTAAAGTAAGTGACGAAGAATTAAAAAGAAGAAAGAAAAGTATGAGAGCACTTAAAACTTGTATGATAGTGCTTGATGTAATTGCAATTATTTTGCTTTTCATTCAAATTTTTATTACAAAAGAGATTACTTGGATTTCGTATGTGGCTTTAATCATATGTAATATCCTAACGTTTTCTGTTAAAGTGGAAAATAGCCGTGATATTAAACTAAATAAAAAAACTAGCAAGAAGAAATAAAAGCTTCTAGCTAGTTTTTTTCTTAAGTTCTTTTAAAACTATTATTAATACTAAAGAAGTTGTTGTAACAATACCTGCTATCATAGCAAATATTAAAGCATTCATTCCAAAACCTATTTTTCCAAGAACGTATAAAGTGCTGTATTTAATTATTACAGAAATCGTGCTTGTTAAAAATAATTTGTTCGTTTTATCCATTGCTTGAAGTGCAACTGATAGTGTTGGTTGCATGTAAAGTATTAAAAAGAATGGACCAATTAAATATATGTAATTAATGCCAAAATTAACGTTATATACTAATTTTAATATTTCGTTTGGAAATATTAATATAATAGTTAAGCAGACAGCTCCAACTAGCATAGATAAAAACATTAGTTTAAGAAGTTTTCTATTAAACTCATCATATTTTTTATTTGCATATGCTTTCGTTATGTTTGGCAAAAGAGCGGATGCAATAGATATAGAAAAGAAACTTGGAATAGATAAAAGTGGAACTATATACGAATTAATAATACCATATTCCATCGTTATATAATTTGGTGAATATCCACTAGAAAGAAGGGTGTTAGTAAGAATAATTGGTTCTAAAAAGAAGCCTATGGAAGCGATTAATCTAACCGATGTTGTTGGAATAGAAATAGAAAGTATTTCTTTAATAATTTTTTTATTTACTTTACCTTTCTTATTACTTATGTATTTTTTACTTATTACTTTTTGCATGAATAATATGTTTGAACTTTCTGTAATTACGTTAAATAATATTAAGAATATCACGGATGCTATGTCACCTTTACTTATTGCAATTGGAAGTAAAAATAGTATTAAAATTATCTTAATTATTTCTTCTGTAACGTTAGTAATAGATGCTGGAAACATATCTTCTTTTCCATGCAAAAAACCTCTTTGTACGCTTGATATCATAACAAATGGTATAATTGCACTAATGCTTAAAATAGCGGGCACTAAAAGCTTGTTATGAAGTGATAATGCAATTAGATTTGATGTTAAAATAAGAATAATAATTAGTATTATACTTATAATAGAGCCAACAAAGTAAGCGCTTTTTAAAAGGCTTTTATTATCGTATTTTTCTTCGGCACTAATCTTACTAATAGAAATTGGAAATGAAAATTGACAAATTGAAATAATAAGCATAAATGTAGGAGTTATCATCGTATATAAACCAACTACGTTTACACCCGCAATTCTTGTATATATTATTTTTCCTAACATTCCAAGTACTTTAGCTAAAGCTCCTGATACTAATAAAATTATTATGTTTTTGATAAGTAAGTTATTTTTAAATTTAATCATAGTAAAGTATATTTTTTTGCACATGTAATTATACCTTGACATCCGGGGGGGGGTATATGGTATTATAAACAAGTAAAGTA
>ENA-OPDA01000497-OPDA01000497.1-human-gut-metagenome-genome-assembly--contig:-NODE-497-length-28747-cov-3.323818_pt1 | contig 28747 bp, 32 predicted proteins | sample MGYA00241253_ERZ501486 | MGnify/ENA primary metagenome ERZ501486 (study PRJEB25962, sample SAMEA2042510) | human gut metagenome | biome: human gut; feature: human-associated habitat; material: faeces... | reverse complement strand
TCACCATGAATAAGTTCACTCTTTGGTAAAATACCGTGCATTCTTCCTAAGTCAACGTAATAATTTTGAGCATCTTCACGTGATAAAGTACCAACTAATAATTCTCCTTCTTTATCCTCAAACTCAGCCATAATGCTTTGTCTTTCTGCTTCTCTTACCTTTTGAACTAAAATTTGTTTAGCTGCTTGCGTTGCAACACGTCCAAAGTCCTTTAAAGGAACTTCTTCTTCAATTGTTTCACCAACAGTTATATCAGGTACAATTTTCTTTGCATCTTCAAGTAAGATTTCAACTGTCTCTTCTCCTGCTTCATCTTCTTCTCCGTCAGTATACTCACTAACAACTTTTTGATAAGAATAACCTTTAATTTCCCCTGTTTTCTTATTTATATCTATTCTGATATTTGGAAGATTAGTTTCCTTTGCATAAGCCTTAGAAAGAGCTTGTGTCATTCCTTCAAAAATAACTTCTTCACTTATTTGTTTTTCTTTGCATATAGCTTCTAGTGCATTAATAAATTCTTTACATTCTTTACTATTCATCTTAATTTTCTCCTTTTTCTAATGAGCAAACGTCTAATACATATGAATCATCAAATTCATCTTCAAGGGTATCAATAAGTGGATTTATAATTCCTGTTGCTAAAACACAAGTATCAACATCAACAAATGGTTCCTTATCTATTACCACTCTAAGAAAATACATAGCACCTTCCTTAACATATTCAACATCACAAAGCTTAATGTTGTTTTCCTTAAGAGGTTCTTCTATTAACTCTCTTACTTTAGCATCCATCTTTAATACCTCCTTCAAATATAAAGAGCAGGACTTTTTGTGCCCTACTCTTCGTTGCTACAAGTATTATAACATAAAATAGTATAATTGCAATACTTTTTAAAATAGCACTTTACATATTAAGTTTCTTTCTAACAAATGGAAAACCATTATATTTTTCTATTAAATCACCATCTAAATATTTTGAGTTTTCTCTTATTAAACGCATTGCATGATCAGAGCTTATTTCTTTATCATTATAAGGAAATTTTAAATTTTTATCATTAAAGCAAGAACAATTATTTTCTTCCATATATCTTATAATATTTAAGAAAAGCTCATTTAATGCTAATTTATAATCATCTTCATCTTTATTTTTAACACTATCTATAGCATCATAAAGTTCGTTTAATAAAGCATTTGGAATAACAATATCATCTAAATTAAGTTTTTCTAAATTAATTGCAATTCTATTTTCTTTTTTTCTTTCAATATTTTTGCTATCAGAAGAAAAATGAACAGGAACTTTAGAATTTTCAAGACAAAAATTAATATATTTTTTTATCTTTTGAAGATTTTCCCTATTTCTTTTATTCTTCTTTATTTCATTAATCATGTTAATATAATAAAGATGCTCTTTAGTATAATATTTCTTATAGCATATTATACCATTATAATCCTTACTTATTTTTCTTTCTAGTTCATTTTCTTTATCTACATCGGATGCAAACCTATTATTTTCTAAATAAAAGTTATAATAATTTTTTATTACTTTAGAAATATAATTTCTTTTTGACTTTATCTTTTTTTGTCTTTTATAAAAATCTTTATGTGCTAAATCATAAGCATCTATCATTTTGTTTTCTTCTAATAAATATTTATCCAAATTGTAATAGTCTTCTAAGTTAAGTCTCCTATATGAATCATATAGTCTTTGTTCTTCTTTATCCTTACTTCTTTTAGGTGCTCTTTTATTTTTCTTAAAAAACTCAATTCTTGCCCTTAGATTTTCGCTTACTCTTTCCTCATTATATTCTCTTCTAATTATAGTTATGTTACTTTCATAGTTCATATCTTTTTCGTCCCTTTTTTTCATTTAGCGCTATTATTATATTTAAACTTTTTAAAAAGTCAAATTTTATCTAATGCACATAAAACGTTTTATAATTTCCTAATTTGATGTTATAATTTAAAATAGAGGTGATAAAGATGATATTAAATGCCTTAGAAGAAATGGAAAACAAAGTAAAAAATTGGTTTAAAGATAATTATAAGTACCTACTTGTTATATTAATTTATTTACTTTATCAAAGTAATTTTTTAATTGGATTAATTAGTTCGTTTGGTGTTCCTATATCTAAAATTCCTAGAATACCTAGAATATTTTTGTTTGCTTTAACGGACCTTGTATACGTAATAACACTTTTACTTATGTTTAAAAAAGACATAATAAAAGGTTTTAAAGACTTAAAGAAAAACTTTTCAAAAAGAGCTTTATTATCCGTTAACTGCTGGCTTTTAGGATGCGTAATTATGACTACGTCTTCGTTTTTAATTAGTTTAATTTTAAAGCAAAATGTATCAACAAACGAAGCTCTTGTTAGAGAAAGTATTAAATCTGCTCCTATGTATATGCTTTTTACTTGTTCTATTGTTGCACCAATATTAGAAGAAATGGTATTTAGAAAATCATTTTATGGTCTAATTAAAGTTAAATGGTTATTCGTTATTTTAAGTGGTTTATTATTCGGTTTATTACACGTTTTAGGTAGCTTTACATCCCCACTTGACTTTCTATACGTAATACCTTATGGTGCAATGGGATCTTGTTTTGCTTACCTTTTATGTAAAACAGACAATATCACACTACCAATAATAATTCATATGCTTCATAACACGGTACTTGTTATGGTTCAAATAATTGGGAGGTAAAAAGTGACTAAAGAAAAAGATGAAACAAAACATAAGAAGAAAAGAAAATTAAAATGGCAAGTTAAGTTATTTTTACTTATTTTGTTTATAATAATTTATGCATTTTTTATTGGTCCTAAAGGAATTTTCATTAAAGACTATAACATAAAAACAAATAAGATAAGTAATCTTTCAAGTGGTATTAAAATACTTCAAATATCTGATATATATTATGGCTCAACAATTAATAAAAGCGATATAAAAAAGATAGTTAAAAAAATAAACGAAAATAATGTTGATGTAGTTATTTTTACAGGTGACTTAATAAGTAAAAACTACGATATAACAGATGAAGATAAAACATTTTTAAAAAAGTGGTTAAACAAGATAGATACCGAGCTTGGTAAGTATTATACTACCGGTGAAGAAGACTTTGAAGATACTAATGAAATACTTGGTATGGCAGGATTTACTAATTTAAACAATAATCCTCAAAGCATTTATGATGAAAGTAACACACCAATAATAATTATGGATAAAAGTGTCAATAAAGAATACCTAGAAAGTGGTGAGGCTGCCCCTTACTTTAAAATACTTGCCATCCATAATCCTGATGACATAGATGATTTTAATGAGGCAAACATCGATATGGCAATTGCAGGTCATACCCTTAATGGAGAGATAAACATTCCAAAGCTTAGAGAATTATTTATATCCAGCAAATACAAAAAAGAATATCAAAAAGTTGGTAATACTAAGCTTTACATAAACGCAGGATGCGGAACTAAAGGGATAAAAGTTAGACTATTTAACCACCCTACTTTAAACTTATACAGAATAAATAAAACATCTACAAAGTAAAATGTAGATGTTATTTTTTTATAGGAAGAGTTATTTTAACGGTTGTTCCCTCTCCCATTTTAGATGTGTATTTCATTGTTCCTTTATGCTTTTCTATTATTTCCTTTGAAAAACATACTCCAAGTCCAGTTCCGTTACTTTTAGTCGTGTAAAACGCTGTTCCAATCTTATCTTTAGTAGATTTATCCATTCCAATCCCATTATCACTTATTTCCATAACATAATTACCTTTTTTCTTATAGGTTTTTAAAACTATCTTTCCTTTTGAAGTAATCGCTTCCTTAGAGTTTTTTATTACATTTATTAATACTTGTTTTATTCTGTTATAGTCAGCTTCTATATAAACATCGTCGTCCTTAATATCTGAAATAAATTTTATGTTATTATCTAAAATAAGTTCAGCCTCGTCACAAACATCATCTAAAAGCATTCCAACTTCCATTTTTTCTTTATCAATATTAAGCTTTGAAACGTTTGAAAAGTCTTTTAATAAAAGAAGAGTTCTATCTATTTCTTGATCAATTATACCAGCATACCTACTTGCTTTTGCAGGATTGTTTACGTCAAACATATCAAGGTATCCTTTGCATACTGCAAGTGGATTCTTTATTTCATGAGTAATTTTAAATAGTGATTCATATAATTTCTTTTCCTTTGTTATTTCTTCAAGAGAACTATAAAGTTCTACAACTTTTGATACCTTATCATAAAACTTTATAATTGCATAAAATACAAGATACATAATTATCCATACTAAAAAAGCATAGCCTAATAATTTAACATTTAGTATATCATTTGGAAAAAATATTGATATTATAATTCCAAACGTGACCTTGCAAATTAAAAACACATTGTTAATATTTATCTTCGTAAAGTACCCAAGAGTAAATATTATTAAATACTGAATTAAAAACAAATATATATTTGAATTATATACATCCCATAAAAATATGGATGTTGTAAATAAAAGAACAACGGATGGGAACACTCTTTTTTTGTATATTGAAAGAAGAAGTGGTATGTTTATTAAAAAACAAGCTGCAATAGGAAGATTACTAAACCTCGAGCATAAGTAATAACTACTAAAAAGTGCTAAATCAAAAAATATCATCTTCTCCCTTTCATCTTTTACCTTCGTGTAAACTACGTACATAAAGTAACAGCATAATGGGAAAAACAAATAAATTAAACTTAAAAATACGGACGCTAACATATAAATCACCCTTTCTCTAAAGATAATTATACGCATGTAGCGTGCCGTATTTTGTCGAATTTTGTAGTTTTTTTAATTTTTTTGTAAATTATTGGTCCTCATTTAATTGCTCAATGCATTTTTTTAATTTTTTAGCATCTTTTTGAAATATTATTTTAATTGTATTATCTATTTCAACAATGCCTCTTGCTCCAAGCTTTTGAATTCCCTCTTTATTTACCTTAGATGGATCTTTAAGTGTTACTTTAAATCTTGATACACTAACTTCCATGTTGGTAATGTTTTTTATACCACCTAGGTATTCTACTAATTTATTTGCCTCGTATTTGAAATCTGGCTTACTAGCTTTAATAACCACTAACGCAATTATTACAAGTACTGCTAGTATAATAACATACTTTAATAACTCTGTCATATCTATCACCTATTTAGAATTATATATCAATAAGCTTTAAAATGCAAGTTTTATATGGACGTTTGACTTGCACTTTTTACAGTAATTTGAATATGCTACTAATGAAAAAGATAGAAAGGGTGAATATTATGTGTAATGATTCTAAAACAAATTCAAAATGCAACTGTATCGCTGAAATATTAAAAGTTATAAATATTCTTCAAAGCGAAGTTTGTCCTGGTGATACTTGCCTTGAAACATGTACAAGAGCATACTTTGGTCCAAACTCAAGCGTTGATTTTAACACAAGACCAGTAACTTTATATACATGTAACGGAGCTGCACTTGCTATGCCAGTATCAAATACACCTAATGAAGAAACTACTTCAAATATATTTAGAGTAGAAAAAGTTGATGGATGCTGTGCTACTTTAAGAGTGTTAACATATAATGCTGGAACAAGTACTTATACTGCAACCAACTCATTTTGCACAGTAAATACTGATTGCTGCTGCTCTATAAAATGTTTAGCAGATACTTACGTTGAAGGTGTTTAAAAAAGGCCACTTATGTGGTCTTTTATTTTATGTTAGAAATTTCATCTATAAAGATTCTGTCTCCATCACTCGTCATTATGTAATTATCTTTAAAACCAATTATTTTTTTATCTATATTTTTACCATTTTTGTACATAATATTAACATCAGCTTGATAAACATAATCTGGTCTTTTAAATATGTTATTTATCTTGTTTATTAAGTCAGTTTTACTTAATTGTTCACCTCTTATAGCATGCCCATTTATATTATCTTGATTAAAATCAGTTGCATGATAATAAAAATCCTTTTGGACTTTTGATTTTAGATTATTTATTTTATTTTTATAAATTTCCGGAAATTTATCTTTCATAACCATCCTCCCATAAAATTTTATGAGTATACTTGGTTAAAATTACTAAAAGGAGTGAAAAAGTATGAAGAAAAACTTAATTAAATATGAAATTATAATTCCTTTGATAGTTTTTTTTATAATTAGCATAGCATCCATTTATAGTGCAAGTTTAAATATTTCTTCTAAATCAATAATAACAAAACAGGTTTTATGGTACCTACTTGGTTTTATTTTAATAATTATAAGTACGAATAAGAATTTAAAGTTTTTAACAAAATATTCATTTTATTTATATATTGCAGGAAACATATTGCTTTTCCTACTTTTAATATTTGGTAGTGAAGTAAATGGTTCAAAATGCTGGTTTGTAATACCTGGCATTGGATCTTTTCAGCCAAGTGAGTTTATGAAGCTTATTTTAATTTTGTTTAATTCCCACATTTTTGAAGATTATGAAAAAAAACATCCAAAAAGTAATTTTAAGGATGATTTTAAGTTGTTTTTAATAATTATGTTAGTTACCATGATTCCCTCTGTATTAACCTTCTTAGAGCCCGATACTGGTATGGTAATAATTTATTTTTTAATATCTTTTGTCATGCTTTTTATATATGGAATTAAAAAAAGTATTTTTATTTGTGTGTTTTTGGTGGTTTCTATTTTAGCGGGTGCATTTTTATACTTTTATTTTAATTTTGAAGACAATTTTATAAACGTTTTTGGTACGTCTTTTTTCTACCGAATAGATCGCCTACTTGATTGGTCTAATAAAAGTGGGATGCAACTTACTAACGCAACTGCTGCGATTAAGGCAGCGGGATTGTTTGGTTTTGGAGTTGGCAACACACCAATTTATATTCCGGAAGCGCACACAGATTTTATTTTTTCCATCTTTGCGAGTAATTTTGGTCTTTTAGGAGCATCTTTTCTTATTTTATGTATTTGTTTGTTTGATTTTGGACTTATTTATTTAGCAAGTAAGTGTAATAATAAGTCTCATAGATATATCATAATTGGTTTTATTACCATGATTTTATATCAGCAAATACAAAATATAGGAATGAATATTGGACTTTTGCCAATAACTGGTATAACCCTTCCCTTTATTAGTTATGGAGGTTCATCACTTATTAGTTATATGATTGGAATTGCACTTGTTTTAAATTATGATAGGGATTATGCAAATTAAGGCCCATCATTTTATGGTATATTTTTTAAGGAAATGGTTTAACACATTTTTTCATTCATGTGTTTAAATAGACAAAAAGAAAAAACCTTGATTTCTCAAGGTTTATTTTTTACATGGTGACGCGTATGGGATTTGAACCCATGAATGCCGCCGTGAAAGGGCGGTGTGTTAAACCACTTCACCAACGCGCCAGTTTATAATTATAAAATGGTGGGCCTGAATGGACTTGAACCATCGACCTCACGCTTATCAGGCGTGCGCTCTAACCAGCTGAGCTACAAGCCCATTTCATAGTACTGGTAAAACTGACTATTTAATTCTACTATATATATTTTAAAAAATCAACATTTTTTTGATTTTTTTACAAAAAATATTTTTCACCTGCTTTTTACAATTGATAATTTTACTTGAATCAGGTGGTTCGAATCAAAATGTATTTATACAAAAACCACTCTTTGCCGAGTGGCTTTATATTCTTCATGGTGGAGCTTAGGGGATTCGAACCCCTGACCTCCTCGGTGCAAGCGAGGCGCTCTAGCCAGCTGAGCTAAAGCCCCAGAAAAATATGCAACAATCAAGTGCATATTAATAATATCAAAAAGATTTATAAAAATCAATACCTAATTTGATTTTTTTAAATATTATTTATCAAGTTCAGGCATACAACCCTCTAACATATTTAATTTTTGAGTTATTTTGTTTTCTTCTGCCTTCTCTATTTCATACCAGCCTTTTTTGAACATAAGATTATAAATTTCTCTTTGAAGTTTTGTTATCTCATTAAACATATCATTATAATCATTAAATAATTCTGTATTACTAGCTTCAGTTAATGCTACCGCATAGTCTTTTACCATACCTTTTTCTATTGTAAGCATTGTTGTCATATAATCTTTATCATTCATTTCTAAAGTTTCTGGAACTTCGGTTTTTGGATTTTTAATTTTATTATTCATAACATTTCTCCTAACTTAAAATATTTAATACCGCACTTAAATTTTCTTTATGAGTTTTACAAACTCTTTCTATTAAATCTTTTATTTCTTCATCTGATACTTTTTCTTTGAAATCATTAATAAGTTTAAAAGCATTAAAATTCCAATTAAACATATCAGATAGATAATCTAGATCCTTTCCCGATATTATAGAAGGAACTTCACTATAATTTTGCATATAAATTCTCCTTTCAACATTATTATGGGTAAATGTATAATTTTATAAACAAAAAAATCACAATATATGTGATTTAATTATCATTTATAAATGCTAAAATGTTTTCGTATACTAATTCTTTTCCCTTTTCATTTAAAATTTCGTGCCTCATGTTAGGATAAAGTTTACTTTTTAAATTTGAGTATCCTACATCTTTCAAAAATTTACATAGATGATTAAACTTTCTTTTGCCACCAATTACAGGATCATTTGCACCTCCTATTAGAAAAATTGGAATGTCAGCGTTTTTAACTTTATACATATGTTTTGTAAAAACAGTTCGCATCATATAAAAAAGCATCTTAAAACCATCAATGGTAAAAATAAAGCCGCAGTATTTACTAGAGTTATACCTACTAACTACTTTCTCATCCGAACAAATCCAGGCGTTTGGAATGTTATAACTTTTATTATGTTTTTTAAAAACTAGATCGTTGATAAATTTACTTCTATACTTTTCCCCATGTATTTTTCCAGATATTTTAGCAAATAAGCTTCCTAATAAAGAAAAAGGATTATAAGTAGGCGCACCACATAAAATAAGTTTATCTATCATGTCATCATAATCTTGAATGTACATTCTTGCAACTAAAGAACCCATACTATGTGCAAATAAAGTTATTTTTAAATTTGGATACTTTTCTTTTATAAACTTTGTAACTTCATATAATTCATCTTTTAATATGTTTTTATTTTCATCAAAGTATCCAAAATTATCTTCAGTCTTAGCACTTTTTCCATGTCCCCTATGGTCATGAATAACAGCTATATAACCATGATTGCTAAGGAATTTCATAAAATCCTTATATCTTTCTTTATTTTCAGCCATTCCGTGAGATATTTGAACTATTCCTACTGGCTTTTTCTTAGGTTCTTCTATCAAGCCGTAAAGCATTAATCCATCATAACTTGATTTTATTTTGAATGTTTCCATAACCATTCACCTCTAGTATAATTATACAATAAAAGAGGCCATTTTTTAGCCCCTTTTATAAACAATTAACCGCACTTTCAATTAAAATTTCTAATTCTGTATCACTAACGTTTATTTTCTTTTCCTTCATCCATTCTAATGATTTTTCCAAAGCTTTCCTTTTCTTTTCTTCACAAGTTACATCCTTGCACGTTTGCTCAACGTATTTTACAGTCTTATCTACAATTTCTTTTTTCAACTTATCTTGAATGTATTCTTGATACAAATTCTTTATTCTAATTCCTAGATAGCTAATAACACCGGTAATTATTGCACTAAAAATTTGAATAATGTTGTTGGAAATTGCATTTAAAATATCACTCAATTTCAAAATCCCCCAAAATAATTTGAAGATGCATCTTCATTAGTATAGTATTCAAAATAAAAAATATAGGTTGGTTTATTTTCCTATATTTTTATCTTTTTATAAATTCCTTTAGTGATGATGAGACTTCTTGAGTTTTACCACTTCTTCTTAAATAATTTGGATGATATGTGTAAAATAATTTTTTATTATCAGAATAAATTAAAGGTGAAGCAAGAGTTGGCCATCCTTGCACTTCCCAGCCTAATTCTCCCATAAGCTTAAGTAAAGCATCATAGTATGGATTAGAAGGGCCTACTACCGATATCACCTTTTCTATACCTAAGTAATCTATTGCGTTAAGAAGATAGTTTACCGACAGTTCCTTTATTTCTTCATGAAGGCTCGGCGTACCTTTTTTGTGTACATTGCTACAAACAAAAAGATTTGACCATGTTATGTTTCCCTGATTTGCAACATCATGACAGGAAACACTTTCTCTTATAAATTTCCAAAATTCACGATTGCTCATTTTATCTTTCAAAAAATATTCGTTATATTTCATCTCCAAATTTCTAGCTGATGAAAAATCTTTATGACTACCCCACCAAGTATTGGTTTCTTGTCCCATGTATAGAATTTTTCCTTTAACATCATCGGTTAATAAAAGTGGATTTGATAGTTCAAAATCCTTATCAATAAACTTAACTTTTTCTAATACTTCATCATTTAAATCTTATAATCTGCTCATAATATCACCTTTTAATAGTTGATATTGTATCACGATTTAAGTAAATTTCAATTTATATTTAACAAAATTTCTATCTACTTTTTAAATTTGTAACTCTTAATTGGTATTTCTTCTATAATTGGATAATCTCTTTCCAGGCATGATGAATATTTCAAATAATCAGAATAGAATTTTGAATTTTCGCTATACAGTTCTCTTTCTATATAATTCAATCCATCTATAACATTATCCGTAACATAATATAAATCGCTTAAGTTAAAAGTATTCAAAAATGTAATTAATTCATCCCAACTGTTTTCTAAATTAAGAATAACTATTGGTTTATCATGTTCTTTATTTTTCTTTTTATCGATAGCTTGAGTTATTTCTGCTATAGTTCCTATGCCACCCTTCATAAAAAAAAGTGCATCACTATTATCAATTAATGCCTTTGTTACATCAGATTGCTTATTCAAAGAAATAATATTAGGTCCATAAAGACAGTTATTATACTCTTTGGCCAGGCTATGATAGCAATCATAAACAATAGTCCCATAATTAAGATACTCTAACTGATCATACACCAATGATGGAAGTCCTTTACAACCATCAAAAATTATTCTATATCCCCTATCATTTGCCTTTTTTCCTAATAAAACAGCGGCTTCCTTATACTTTTCAGTTATATTTTGATTAGTGGAGCCTCCTACAAATAACTCTATTTTTTTGTACATGAAATCACCTTTTAATAGTTGGTATTGTATCACGATTTAAGTAAATGTCAAACTTTTTAATATGGCCGGAAAGACAGGATTTGAACCTGCAGTCTCTACGTCCCGAACGTAGCGCTCTACCAAATTAAGCTACTTTCCGGTAAATGGCGCTCACGAAAAGATTTGAACTTTTGACCTTCACCTTCGGAGGGTGACGCTCTATCCAGCCTGAGCTACGTGAGCAAAAAAGCTTTTATTTAAGCTTTATATCAATTCCTATTGGACAGTGGTCACTTCCCATAACATAACTATATATAACTGGATTTGACACTTTATCAATAATACTTTTTGACACTAAAAAGTAATCTATTCTCCATCCAACGTTGTTTTCTCTTGCTCTTCTCATATAACTCCACCAAGAAAAAGCATCACATTTATCTGGATTGAAATATCTATATGTATCAATAAAACCACTATCTAATAACTTTGTAAATTTATCTCTTTCTTCATAAGTAAACCCAGCATTTCCTATGTTAGATTTTGCGTTTTTTATATCTTTTTCGGTATGTGCAACATTAAAGTCTCCACATATAACAACAGGCTTTTTTTCTTCTAATTTTTTTAAATAAACCAAAAGGTCTTCTTCCCATTTCATACGATAATCTAATCTTGATAAATCTCTTTTTACGTTTGGAACGTATTGATTAACTAAATAATAGTCTTCAAATTCCAAGGTAATTACCCTTCCTTCGTGGTCGTGCTTATCTACCCCCATTCCATAAGTTACGCAAATGGGTTCGTTTATCGTGTATATAAGAGTGCCAGAATATCCTTTTTTATCTGCTGGATTTATGTAACAGTAAAAATCTTTTGGTTCAAAATCTATTTGGTCTTTTTCTGCTTTAACCTCTTGAAGACAATACACGTCAGCATCACATGTGTAGAAAAAGTCTTCAAATCCTTTTTTTAAACAAGCTCTAAAACCTGCAACATTCCAAGATACTAGTTTCATAATTATTTTCCTTTCATTATGATTATATCACGAAAAAATAACATTTTTTATTCATTATTTCAAAATACGAGTTTTATCGACAGATGTTTTGTGTATTATAGCAGGCAAAAAAGAAAGGAAGAAATTTTATTATGGATAATTTTAATATTAAAGATTCTATAGAAGAATTACAAAACAAATTTAATGAAATTAAAAAAATGGGCTATGTTAAAGGAATAAGTCAAAATAATAAAGGGAATGCTGGTCTTACGTTTGAAAAACTAATCGGAAAGTATAATGATAATTTTCAAACAGCAGATTATAAAGGTATTGAAATAAAAGTTAAAAATAATTTTAGTTTTAAAAATAAATATAAGTATATTTCACTTTTCAGTCTTGTTCCAAGTAATTGTTTCGGGTTTGAATTAAAAAGGATAAGGTATAGTTATGGAACGCCCGATAAAGATTTTCCGGATGTTAAAATACTTATGAAATCTTTTTATACAAATATGAAAGTAAAGGTAGAATCTGGTTATTCTTTTAAAATAAATGTAAGATATAGTGAAAAAAGGATTTATCTATATGTTTATAATAAGCATAATATTCTGGTCGACAAAAGTGTTTTTTGGGATTTTATAGATATCAATGACACAATAAACAGAAAGCTTAGCTATTTATCGTTTGTTAAATATAATAGCAAATTAATTAAGGGAGAAAAACATTTTCATTATAATGAGATTAAGTTTTATAAGCTTAAAGGGATTGATAAGTTTTTTGAGGCTTTGGAAAATGGGGATATACGCATATATTTTTGTTTAGGAGTTTATAAAAGCGGTTTCAAAAAAGGATTGGAACATGATCATGGAGTTACTTTTGGAATAAAGGAATCTGATTTATGCAAGTTGTATGAAGAAGTCTTAGAATGATTTCTTTTTACTTTGGGAATGTGAGGTTGCAGATTATTTTGCAACAAAAAAACTACTCTATATGAGTAGTTACTTTCTAATGGTCGGAAAGACAGGATTTGAACCTGCAACCTCACGGTCCCAAACCGCGTGCACTACCAAATTGTGCTACTTTCCGAATTGCAAGATGATTATATCATACTAAAATTAAAATTGTCAATACTGCACGCGTGTTAATATGCAAGTATTACTATATAAATAATAAGTGGCGCGCTCGAAGGGATTCGAACCCCTGACCCCTTGGTTCGTAGCCAAGTGCTCTATCCAGCTGAGCTACGAGCGCAACTATACTTCATTTGCAAGGAAGAAGGTTCGAATTTCCCTTGCGACGCCACTAATTATAACACTTATCTTTAATTTTTTCAATAGTATTTTATGAATTTGCTAATTATACGTGAATTATATGTCGTTATTTTAGAACTTCATCAATTAATTTTTTAGCAATACAATCTAACTTACTTAGGGAATTATTTTCTATAACATAATCATAATTATAGTTTTCAACCTTAGCATCAGCTCTGTTTGATGTTATTATTTTATGGTCTTTTCTCTTTATCAAAACAGTTTTAACATTATATAAAAGAGCAAGTCTTTTAATTTCTTCAGGTTCTCTTAGTTTTACAAATAAAACATCATAATTACTTTTTTCAAAACTTTCTATTTTCTTTTTTATTTCCTCAAAAGGCATATCGTTATAAGCGGTGGACAAATCTTTTAAATCTGCTAAAAATTTTCTATCCTTATCAGTTTTTGTTCCAGTCCATCCCAATAACGATGCTGCTACATACACCTTATCAACAGATGATATACTCATGCAAGATGCATATTTTGAACACAAATTAATAAATGTATCTTTGCCGCTTCCACCAGTACCATTTAAAATAATTATTTGCTTTTTCATATCATGCGCCCCACTTTATTCGTATTCTTCTTTTATTATATCATAATACTAAATAATCATGTTATAATTTATTCGAAAGGAGTTATAAAATGTTTAAAGAGTTTAAAAAGTTTATTTCAAAAGGTAACGTTGTTGATTTAGCAGTTGGTGTTATTATTGGTGGTGCTTTTGGTAAAATTGTATCATCTCTTGTTAATGATATTTTAATGCCTATCATAGGAGTGATTATTGGAGGCGTTAATTTTAGTAGCTTGGTTTTAAAAATTGGTGATGCTAAAATTGCGTATGGAATGTTTATTCAAAATGTTATTGATTTTCTTATAATTGCTTTTTGTGTATTTATCTTTGTTAAGATAGTAAATAAATTATCGGATGTTACTAACAAATTAGAAAAAAAAGAAGAAATTAAGGAAGATAAAATAGAAGAATCTGAATTGAGTGTTTTAAAAGATATATTAAAAGAACTAAAAAAAGATAATAAAGTAACTAACAAAAAGATAAATAAAAAATAATTTAAAAAAAGGCTTAATAGAAAAGTCTTTTTTTAGTGAAACAGGACTTAAAATCCTTATTTCATTTAATATTAATAATTATTATATTATAACCTGTTATTTAGGATGATACATCATTAGATCCTGCACCCGGAGGCAAAAAAAAGAACAACCAATTGGTTGTTGTTTTTAAATGGTGGCTCCGGGCAGGATCGAACTGCCGACACCAGGATTTTCAGTCCTGTGCTCTACCGACTGAGCTACAGAGCCAACTTCAATATTATTTTTTCATTTTTTATAAAAAAAATGGCGGTTCCGACGAGATTTGAACCCGCGATCTTCTGCGTGACAGGCAGACGTGTTAACCCCTACACCACGGAACCACATAAGCTTTTTTCCTAAAGCTCTTTAAGTATACTAAAAATCATACGTTATTGTCAAGTACCATTATTAATTTTTTTAAAATTTATGATTATTTTGTTAATTTATATGATAAAACAAAGCTTATTATCATTACTGTGATCCCTGTTATAAAATCTAAATTAAAACTAAACTTAGGAATTAGTGCTGGAATAGAGCCTATTACAAAACCAATTATTATACTATAAGTTAAACCAAATTTTTTATCAAGCAAATATTTCATAAGTTTAAGAAGAACTATAACTCCAAATATTAATCCTAATATAAATGGAAGGATTTTATCAAAGGATGTAACTACAGCACTAATAGGATTTGCCATTATAGATAGTACAAATTCATACATTCCAATTAAGATTAATAAAAAGGACCCACTTATACCTGGTATAACCTTTCCTACCGAATAAATAAAACCTGATAAGAAAAGAAGAAAAAAATTAAGTATTTTAGAATTATTATTAATATTTATAGTAAGGTTAATTAGGTTTTTAGATAAATACCAAAGAACTAACGAGAATAAAAGAGTTATTAAAAACATTTTTATATTTATCTTTTCTGTTTTCTTTTTCTTTATTTCATTAATTAAAAATGGAATACCACCTAGTATTAATCCTATGAATGAAAATTTTGTTATGATTTCATGTTTTTCGTATAAAAACATCATTACATTACTAAACCATATAGCACCAGTTAATATTCCACTTCCTAAAACAAATAAATAAATTATATTTTTCTTAAAATTCTTAAAAAGATTAGTTAGGGCTGTTATTGATTTATCGTAAACACCAAATATAACCGCAATAACAGAGCCACTAACACCTGGAATAATCATTGCAGTACCAATTAGTATTCCTATTAAAAAAAGATAAATAAAAGACATATAATCACCTAAGTAATTATATGTCATATAATAATATCTATTCTATTGTTAAAGTTTGATTAGCTGGTTCTATTTGAATGAATGTATTACCATCATTTACCACTAATTCTTTTCCGGTTGCTTTAACTTTATAAACTGTTTTACTAGATCTTGACTGTTTAGACCAAGTAATTGGAATAGCATATCCTTCTGAAATATAGTATCCATCACCTGTTCCAATGTTATTTAAATCTTGTCTTCCACCTGCATATCCATCGTTTAGTGTGTAATTATGAACCTTATAAGTTATTATGTTTTTAGCTGTGTACTGCGCACCTGTCACATAGTCTTTATGTTCTAATCCGTTTTGATATCTCTTATATACCTTGTTTTCAGAATCGTATGAATAACTTGTTACGTGAGATGTGGAATACGGAATTCTAACCGTACTTGCTGGCACGGCACCTTCATAGTTCGCAAGATCAAGTGATTTTGCTTGATATGTTAGAAGTAATTTTTGATTGGATGTTAATCTGTATCCTCTTTTTTGTGCTGCTTCTTTTATTTTAGCTATGCTTGTGTATGCTCTGTGCTCTTTTGATATTCTTCTTAAACTGTTATCCCATGTAAATGCACTTGAATTATTTGCGTTTACCGCTGGAATATTTAAAGTTTTAATATCACTTTCTGCTCTAGGACTCCAACCTATGTGTGCATATATTGCATCATTTTCTAATGCATAATCTAAGTAATAGTGTCTTGAAGACCTAACTGATGCAATCCTTTCTGTATTCTTATCTTTAAATACAGCCATCATTCTAGTTATTCCGCCCTCTACTATCATCTCATATGTAATGTATGCATCTTGTATGCCTGCTTGGTATCCCCAAACTGCTTTGTTATTGTTAATCATTACTGCAATTGGTCTTTCGGTAGAACTTAAATCAACTACTTTTATTTGTTCTTCTTCTTTTGTAATTTTCTTCTTTTTTGGAATTTTCTTTTCTATTTCTTTATCATTTATTAGTAAAAAGCAGCCTAAAACACCTATTATAAGTAATAAAATTACAACTAATATTATTTTTGCTTTTTTACTCATTTTTTTCTTTTTTCTTTGTTTCATATTACTTCTCCTATTCTTTATAATTTTATTATACTATTATTTAAATTATTAAACAAGAAAAAAGATAATCAAATAATTTATTTTAGATTATCTTTTAGTATACCTTCTGCTACTATTAAAGCACTTGTAAAAGCCCAAGAAAGGTTATAACCTCCACATATACCATCTACGTCTAACACTTCACCAGAAGCATATAATCCACTTATTTTTTTAGATTCCAAATTACCAGAAAATTCATTTAATAAAGCTCCTCCAGAAGTTACTTGTGATGTTTCAAAGTCCCCGGTTGAGGTTATATTAAAATGCATGTTTTTTAATGTGTATGAAATGTTTTCTAATTCTGTTTTACTTATGTCACACATCGTTTTATTTGATAGTTTTAAGTTTTTTGTTATTACGTCTGCTACTTTTTTATTTAAAATACAGCTTATAGCATCAGATACGTTATAGCTATTAAATTCTTTTAAATAACTATTAATATATGATTCATCATAATCAGGAACTAAGTCTACTACAGCATCTACTTTCTTATCCTTTTCTAAATATTTGCTTACATATCTTGATAAATTAAATATACATATGCCTGATAATGAATCTTTTGTAAACTGTATTTGGCCTTTTTCTGTCAAAATTGTTTTATCATCGACGTTTAATTTAGCTATCGCATCAGTGCGAACACCTTGTAAATCTTTTATGTATTTATAATCTGTTTTTAAATAAGTAAGAGACGGATATAACTTTGTTATAGTGTGTCCAAATGATTTTAATATGTTATATCCCATACCAGTAGAGCCCGTTTTTGGATAAGTTTTTCCGCCGGTTGCAATAACCACTTTTTTACCCATTAGGTTATTGTTGATTACAAAATAGTCATTTTTATAAGTTACATCTTTTACATCATAGTTGTATATTACATTAACTTTTTCTTTTTCTAATGCTCTTTCAAATGACTTACAAACGGTTATTGCTTGATTAGAATATGGATATAATCTTGTTGATGTATCTTCTTTTTTTGTTAAAATTCCAAAGTTTTTAAGGTAGTTTAAATAACCATTTTCTTTTAACTGACTGATAAAGTTATTTAATGATGAAGAACTATTATAATTATCTATCGTTATATTTGTGTTACCTAAGTTGCATCTTCCATTACCGGTTATTAATAGTTTTTTGCCTAGTTTGTCGTTCTTTTCTATTAAAGCTACCTTTAAATTTGGATTTTTATATTTTAATGTAAGTGCTAAAAAACACCCCGATGCTCCTGCTCCTACTATAATTACGTCATGCATAAAAAATCACCTCATGTATTTAATATATCAAAAAAGACTAGCATTTGCTAGTGTTTATGGAATTTTAAAGAGAGCATATATGTTTTTTATACTTAAAATAGGCTATTTTTGATGAAAAAGTTTTATTTTATTGATGATTTTTTCGTAATTTACCGTCTAAGTTCAGGACTATCGTATGCATATCGTATGCAAAATAAAAAAGTCAAGAGTAATTCTTGGCTTTTTATTCACTAATAATATCTTTAAATTTTTCATCCATTTTGCTGATATCTCCAATAATAGAAACATCTGCTACTTGATAAATTGTTCCCCCTTTGTCCTAATGATTTTTTATATCCATATTTAAGAAATTCTTCCTTAGTAGCTACACCTGTAATTATTAGTTTTACTTCTCCTGTTATTAATTTATCAGAATAATGATATTTCCATCTTTTATCTCAAACGGTTCAAAATCTGGCATATAAATGAAAATCCGCCAATTCATCTTCAATCTTAAGTCTATTTCCATACGGTCCAATAATTATATCATAATTTATAAATTTTTCTATCGAAGTATGATGGAGATTAGACGATCTTGATTCAACTTCATAAAAGTCGTTATCAATTTGGATTTTTAAATCATATTCCTCTACTTTATAAAGAAAATTTTCTCTTTCTAAGTCATACCTTAACACTTTAAATCCATATCTTTCCAATAGCAAAACATGAATAAACATTTCTGCTAATACACCTTGACAGCATTTTTGAAGTTTTGTTATTTCATCTCTTCTTATTCCAGCTTGATTCTGATCCATTGTAAATTGTGATTTTTTTTGCTAAATTCATTGCGCATTTTAATAATGAGTGATCAATATTAAATTCAAGATACTTAAATTTCTCATTGTTGATTAATGTTTCTTTTTCAATTATGAAATTATAGTTTTCTTGTTTTTTTGATTATAAAGATCTTCAAATTCTTTTTTAAAAATCTCTGGCATTTTAATCAACTGTATTTAATAATTCTTCTAAATAATTATTAAAATCTTCCTTTGTATTAGCTTCATTATATAATGGTGATCCCCATATTCTATACTCGTTATCATCCACAAATTTAACTATAGGTATTCCCTTTTCTTTTAAATCCAATAACAACGTGTTTTTCCAACTATCCTTTTCTAATAAATGCTCTCCTTTTGGCTCTATAAACATACAAATGTATAAATTATCTTTTTCTTTATTCTCTTGATGCTTATTTAATATAAGGACGTAGTCTGGTTCAAATTTTGATCCATCCTCAAATGAATAAATACATGCTTGTATTTCATTTCTTATTAGATATACATCTTCAAATTTATTTTTTATTTTTTCAACAATTGTACTAAAATATTTAACAAACTTCTTTTCTTCACTCGTACCATAATTATCATTATATGCAAACCATGATTTATCTGACAAATCCATTCTATATGTGTCATTAACAAGTGAATCATTTTGAGATATACCTGCTCCCCATGATTCGTCATTTGCTTCACGAGTTATGTTTCTTATTTTGTTTGTAAACACATCCCTAATAGGCTTTGCATAAAACTCTTTTGTTCCTTCAAAAGTAATCTCAATTGTTTGAACATAGTCAGATATTATTTGAAAAACTTTCTTACAAGCTTCCAATTTATCATCAATAGATGGTTCTGTATTTTCAATCACAAGGAAAGTAATAGGGAAAGATCCAACATATTCATCTGAAGTAATGAATTCATTTACACTTTCTAAATTAGGAAACTGCTTTTTTAATTTATCAAAACTTAACGTTTCATTAAAACATCTATATGCTTTATATGCAATATTATATGCTATATCAGATATTTTTATAGGTATAAGATCTTTGAACTTTATTCCACTATTTCCTTCTTCAAACAATGCACCTGTAGATGAAGAACTATTTCTACATTTATAGCTAATTCCCATAGATCTAACTTTTTCTGGAATTGATTTAACATTGCTTCTATCTATCTCAATTCTATTATTCAAAAACACAAAACCTTTTTGATATATTTCGGTATTCTTAAAATCATCCTTTAACTTATACGTAACTTGGACTGTATCAATTTCTGGTAATAACCCTGTTTGCTTTAAAGCTTTCTTAATTTCATCGATATACTTTGAATCATCCATACAATGATAAATTAATGTTTCACATATAGAAAGCGGATTATTATAGTCAGAGTATTTTCTTTTTTCTTTAACTTGATCTTCTTCAAACTTAAACGGACAATATCTAGCACCTCTACCAATTAATTGTGCCTCACTTATTGTATATTTTGAAACAGTTCCTTTTGAACCACCTTGTCTGGTTTCATATAATCTAACAATGTCATAAAGAGATAATACATCCCATCCTTCAGTTAGTTTATCAACTATAAATACTATTCTATAATGATTATCCTTTTCGTCTAAATTGTTAACTATACTTTCATTCTTAGGATTCAACTCATTCATATTAACACTATTGTCAATAGCAAAATCAACCTTTATTAAATCAACAAGTTCTTCCATTGATAAATCAATTGATTCAAAGAAATCAAATGCATTCGATAGAAGTGAATTGCCTTGATTTGCATTTTTTATAAATTCAACTACGCTAGGCTGTAAATCTCTTAATTGTTTATAAAATTCGTTATAAAACTCATTTGACTCTTTAATAGTCTTAGATTTTAATAGCACTACAGGTTTAATAGTTATATTATTTTGTTCAAATATAAGCTTACGATATTCACTAACAAGAATGGCTTGTAGAGTCCTTTCCCACTTTGTAGTATTACTTCTCATATTAACAAATTCTTTAGTATATCCAGCTTTTCTAAACTCTTTTAAATCAAAATTAAAGACTATTTTATCTAAATATTTATTTCTTACATTAACATCTTGAACATCACAAGTTGCTGTATATTCTAAAAGCACATTTTCCTTATTTGCAAGTAAAAGATTATAAACTGTAGATTCCCATGTGGCATTGTTTTCATTTTCTTCTTTATCGCTAGCTGTTGTTGAATTTAAATGATGTGCTTCATCAGCAATAAGAACTATTTTTTCATTCTCAAAGTCTTCAATTGTTAATGCTCCTTCTCTAATCAAACTAAGAGAACTATGAATGCCCTGAACTGTGTTAAAACAAATATTAATTGCATTAGGATCTGAATCTTCAAAGTTTGAAACTTCTCTAATTTTAACATTTTTACCGGATATATTAATATTGTTTGCGAATAAATATTTAGATGATGTTTTATCTAAAAAATTTATTTTAGTTTTTGAAATAATGTTTGTTTGATTTGTAAAAAACAAGAAATTTCTATATCCTTGACTATAATAATAAAGAATATTCAAAGCCATTATTACAGTCTTTCCTGATCCTGTAGCCATATGATATAAGATATGAGTTTGTTTGTTTTTTGACAAATTACTATTTAAATATATAAGAGTATCTTTAATTGCTTCTTCCTGATAATCTCTAAGTTTTATGTTTGTGGAAATGTTGTCAATTAGAAATTGCGGTATTGTTTCTGATATTCCTGCTTCCTTTAAAGTTGCTATTTTTTCATATAAGAAATTCATTAATCTTCACCATAAAAGGATTTAGAGAATTCAATATCTTCTTTACTTACATCCTTATCCTTGTCTTCAATTTCAGAATAATTAATATATAATAAATTCTTATCTAAAAATTCAATTAGCAATTTCTTTTTATCATCAAGTTCTAACTTTTCAAACAATTCAATATTTTTTACTGACTTTAATTTTTCAGGATCTATTTTATAATTCAACGCAAATGAAGAATTAATAATTTTATTATATATTTCCATTATGTTTTTTTCAGAACTGTTATTTATATCAGTAATAAGTTTTGAATTTTGCTCTAATAATTCACAATATATAAATGAGCCTCCACCATTCCAATTAACAGCCTTACTAATACCATCTTGATCTTCTCCTGTTACAACATTTTTTAATCTTTCACATATTGCCGTTTCAACATAGTCCATTTGTTCAATTCCTATATATTTTCTATTTAGTTTATGTGCTGTAGCTGCTGTTGTTCCACTTCCTAAGAAGAAGTCTAGAACTATATCTCCTTCATTAGATGAGCTTTCAATTATTCTTTGAATTAATTTTTCTGGTTTTTGTCCTTTAAAATTTTCGCCATCTAAGTCTACAGTTTCTCCTACTCTTGCTGTAGCACTTTTTATCGCTATAGAATCTAAATAATCCCATTTATTACAATTCCATGTATCTTCAAGAGCATAATGTTCCCCTCTAGATCGATGATTAATGTATTCAAAAATATCGTCAATTTGTTCTTCTTCTAATTTTAAATTCTTAAAATATTTTCTTAAATCCTTTGAATCCTTTACAAGTGGCTTAAAATCTTTGTTATCAATATATAACTTGTTAAATAACATATTATTTGGATTCTTTGAATAAAACAAAATAGTATCATGATTTCTTATATAATTATTAACCATTGTTTTATATCCAGATAGGAATCCCATTCTCCAAATTATCTCTCTTTGAAAGCAATCTCTCCCAAAAACTTCATCCATTAAAACTTTTAAATAATGAATTTCGTTATAATCCATTGATACATAGATACTACCATCAGGAGTTAGTAATCTTTTTGAAACTTCTAATCTGTTTTTCATAAATGTTAACCATGTAGAATGATTAAAAGTATCATTATATCCAAATGTATCATTTTTAGTGTTATATGGAGGATCTATAAATATCAATCTGATTTTTCCTTCATATTTTGGTAACAAACTATATAAAGCAATTAAATTGTTTCCTTTTATAATATAGTTATCATCTGTTGTACATTTAAAATCAGTTTGTTCTTTTCCATCAAATTTATAGTGTTTTTTAAATGCTTTTGGTGCAAATAAACAATCTATATAATCTTTGCATAAAGTTTCATTTAACATACACTCACTACGTTTTTCATCCTCTTTAGTTTGTCCGCCTAATAAAACTGAATCTTTATATGGAAAAGAAAGAACAACATCATCTTTACTCTTTAAAAAGTCATTATGTGAGTCTATTAATCCAATTTTGTTCTTGTATGAAGTGTAACTATCTGGTAGGAAGTCACTACTACTTATAATCCAAGAAAACTTAACTTTATCAAAAATTAAAACTTTATCTTTTTTTATAAAAAAGGCTTCCTTAAATTCATCATCCGAAACTAAAATATCAAGAAGATGGTCATCCATATTTATAGCGGCTGTTTTTACCTTATCTATAATAATATCTTCATTTTCATCAAGAAAATAAGTGTCTTTTTTTAGTGTTTCACTCAATTTATTAATTAATGTCTTCATCTCATTAAGCCTCCAAATTCCTCTCAGTTTAATTATAGCATATTTTCCGACAATTTTTGATATTTTGGGATGTTTTTAACCTAAATCTACCTAATAATACCAACAAAGTTGACTTTTTCTAATAATTAAGTGATGAATATAAAGCAATAGGAGGTTGAATATGTCGCTTAAAAGCAATAAAAATGATGTTTCCGATGATGAATTAAATAAGATCATTAATCCTTTTTATGATAATTATAATGATTTTGTAATCACATATGTTATGCCCGAAGTAATAGCATTCTATATTGCAAGTTCTTATTATAGAAAAGCTATGTGTGAAGCAACACTAAGAAAACATTATAATTCAGCTAAAGATATCTTTAATATTAGTTTTGAAAATTATACTAAAGTAAGAAAAGAAATAGTCAATTTATTAAGGATTAAATATTCATTAGAGATTGTTTCTAAAGATCCATTAGAACTTTAAAAAAAATAGAGTATCAGCTCTAATTCTAATACTCCTTTTTATTGCTAATTTTCCAAAAAACTCACGGAAAGTATAAAATTGTGTGAATTTAGGTGGCTGGTCGGTCTTGAAAAAGTTTATTTTTTTGACATTCTATCCCACGGGGGAGATCTTACATATCTTCTTTTCTATCTATTTCATGAAAGATTTCTAAAGCTTCCTGCTTTACCATTTCATCATTTATAGCATCTTTTTGTTTATTAATACGATTATATAAAACTTTATAATACTCAGTATGTGATCCGATTTCCATCAGTGTTAGTATGATTACTCCATCGCTTATGTTGCATTCTCACATAAGATTGATAAGTTCCTCACTACTGTCATTTTTTAATTTATCAACTACTTTGTTTTCTATTTTATCTTCCATGTTATCACCATTTTAATTGTATCATACTTTGCTTGTTATTATCTCCTTAAGTTCTTCTCTGCTTATTAAAACTTTTTCAGCCATTTCATGATGATATCTACATAAAACTATTAAAGTTATTACTGTCTAATCTTTTATTATAATTTTCTAGTGGTATGATTATATTTTTTCTAATCTTATTTACTTCTGTAGTTTTCTTAGTTGGTTTTCTTCTATTCACTTTATTAACTTACCATAATTTTTATCGTTCTATCTCTCATCTTCATTTGAACAAAATATCGTTTTTATGTCTGAACGATAATTTTATTTACCTTCCATTAATCTTTTTAACTTTCATGAATAAATATTGACGTTTCACATAATTATTTAAAAAGGACTATTGCTAGTCCTCTATTAAGAATGAATTTTTACTTTCTATTACTAAGTCATCATTTTTTTATGATAGTTTCTTTACCTGCTCTTATTGTAGTCCTATAGCAGCCCATACGCTACATCTATATTATCTAATCTGGCAGATAAAAATAGATAAAACAAATTAGAATTAATGACTTCAGACTACCTTTTTAATCAATAACGGTGCTAGCGTTACATTAGTAGTAAAATATTTAGGACACACAAAAATCGAGGAAACACTAAATACATATTCACATATGTTTAGTACTGCCCTCGACTCTGTTGTTTCTGTAATAGATAGCTTAGAAGATGACTAAGCTTTTTTTAAACTAAAAGTTTTTCTGCTTCATGGCCGCTTAAAAAAGTAGTATAATCAGTATCAACTTTTAAAGCCATAATTTTATCTTCTATTATTTTTAAAAAATTATTTCCTGATTTTATACTCTCAAAATCGCTAATGTTAAAATCAATAATGCAATATTTCTCATTTTGATTTTCTTTTGACATATAAAACTTTTTTACTAATCCGCTAGCGTCCTTCCATCCACTGCCAGTTATTCCTTTATAAGAAAATAATATGCATATCTTTATATTCATTGTTTGAAGTAAACTACATACTTTACCAACATATGTCACAGATACACCTTTACTATAATTTTTACATTCACCTATAAAGTTACTTAGTCTTGAATCTAAAATTCCATTACTACATAAAATACTTCCATTAACAGTTGTTTTTACTAATTGATCGAGCTCATTAGTGGAAGTTCTTACATTTTTATATACTTCAAATATATTACCACTTTTTAAAACAAACGATGCAATATTTTCTAAAGAATCTCCCTTCTCTTTCGTAGAACATTTGCTAGAGTTCTTCTTTTTAAAGTCATCTAATAATCTATTATACTCTTGTTTCTCCAAATCGCTATATTCACATATTTTTTCAAACGATAACTCAGTCCCAAAACTTCTAAATGCTGTAATAACATTATCAATACTTTCTTTATATTCTTGCATTATATCACCTTATATACTACCCTAACATTACCTAATGTTAAGTTATCTTCACAGTTTTCACAAATATATGATTCTGGTAATTTACTGTAATATTCATATAATTGACTTGATCTATTGCAGTTATAGCAAAAATATTCATAATATATTTTTAATAGATTAGACTTTTCTAATATTGACAATATTTTGTATATTTCTTTTTCATCGATATTTAAATGCCTCTTTAATACACTTGGATAAATGAAGTCACCTTTTTTATAGTTGCTAAAAAAATTTATAATAGCATCTATATCAGAATTTATACTATCACTTAAAATTTTTTCCAATAAATCGTGTGACATTGTTCATCCTCTCCATTTCAACTAAGGTATCATTATAATAATATGTAATTAAACTATACTTTTTATTCATATAGTTAAAAGTAAATTTTACATGATTATTTCTTGTTTTTATACCCTCTGAATCGAGAAACAATACTTCAATCCACGGATAGTCTGTTGTTTCCTCTTTTTCATATATAAATTGTTCTAAAGCGTCTTTTATTTTTATATTCTTTGACAATTCATCTTCTAATTCATTCATAATGTTTTTTAATTCACCTATAATTGGTAATACATATTCTTCATTATTACCAACTGTTAGTTGAGCTTTGCCACCATTTTTTAAAAACATATATTGTGATAATAATTTAATATTATCTATATCATCACTTTTGGTTATCTCAATCATAAATTCTAAGTCTAATGCTTCTAGTGTTCCCAAATCGTTTCTGTTAAAATATTCAATAATATCATCAATTAATTTAGTATATACTGCTTGATCTCGTGTTCCCTCAATAAATAGTCTTTTTATCGCATCAAATCTAAATTCGACTATTTCAACATCTTTATGCAAAACAACTATTACAGGATAATGCAAAAATAACTCTTCAGCTGTCTGTGGATGTACAGCTTCATATTTTTTATTAAATCTTATTATAATTAAGTCTTCTGTTTCTATTTTTTCAGGGCTTGATAAATCATCAAATAGCTTTGTATCATTATCCTTAAATTGATATTCTGGAATTTTTTTTGACATTTCGATAAGCTTATTAAAATCAGTACTTTTAAACAAAACAGAATATTTATATGATTTCATAAATTGAAATTTTTCATATATTTCCAATGCCACATCATTTTTTTCAATACATTGGAATAAAGTATCTTCTAAATTAGAATAATCTATGTCAACCAATCCATCATCGAATAGCGTTGGCTGTATATCTTTTTTCTTTACTAAATTTTTATCTTTATACTTTTTTAATAATTCTTTTTTACTTACTTTATTATAAGTGCTTAAAGTGTATTTTATATAATTTAAATAAGTTTCTTTTCTCATAAAATCACTTCCTTATATATATTATCATACCATATTTTTAGTATATATAAAATAATATTAACACTATTTATTAAAGAACTTCTAGGTATCTGTCAAGCATTTCATTTTCAGCTTCTGTTACTAATTTAACAAAATCTGTATAATCACCAGTTGTATGCGCCTTATCAAGTGCTTCATAATATTTTAATCTGTTGTCTTTCTTAATAATAACTGGTACATATCCACTTCTCATTAGCTCCATATTCATTACTAATCTAGATGTTCTACCATTTCCATCAATAAATGGATGGATCTTAACTAATTCTCCATGTAATAATGCTGCTCTTACTAATGGATGGTATTTATCCCATTCATCATAATTCATTATTAGTTTTTCCATTAATTCCGGAACTTTTATGTATTCTGGTGGTCTATGTTGTGCTCCACTTATAATTACATTATGATTTCTATATCTACCAGCATTGTCATCATCTATACCTTTTAAAACCAATTGATGAAGTACTTTAATATTCCACTCAGATATTTCGCTTTTATCTTTTGTTAATTCTTCTAAATACTCAATAGCATTTTCATGATTAATAGCTTCTAAGTGTTCTTTTACAGACTTACCACCAATAGTAATTCCTTCCAACACTACTTTAGTTTCTTTTAATGTTAAAGTATTACCTTCAATACCATTACTGTTATATGTCCATTCTAGATTAATTGCATTTTGTAATGACTCAGTGGCTTCTTTTGACAATGGCCTCTTACTATTTAGCTTAGCAAGTTTTTCATCAACTTCTTTAAAATAATCTTCTGGTAGATCAATTTTAAATTCAATTTCATCTTTTACCCTTTTATCGATTGGTTTATTAGTATCATCTGGAATATTCCATGTTGTACCTATTTTTTCAGCACCTTCAATTCTTCCGTCTTGAATAAGTTGTCTTATCCTTCTTTCACTAATATTCCATTTTTCACTTGCTTCTTTTATTGTCATAAATTTCATTTTTACACCTCCAAATTGTATTCTTTAATAATTTTATCAAATACTTCTTTACCATACTTATTTAATAAATAACCTAAGCATATAGTTTTATAAGCGTTTAATCGATCATATAACACATTACTATCAATGCTCTCTATATTCACTTTAGTACTATTATTAGCTACACACAAAGTATCCTCATATACTTCTGTTTCTAATATTAAATGTTCTCTAACACTTTTTATTACTTTTTCCATGCCTTCTCTTGTTGGATTTTTCTTTTGCTCTGTTAGATCTTTAATATCTTTAGCAACATCACTAATATCTTTTACATCTTTAATATGCATAGTTATCACCTCTATATATAGATTATACCGTTTTTGGAATAATATGTCAATGTGCTTTATACCTTTTGCGGAATAATGTTATTTTTTCGTTCATATGAATCATTTATATTTTATCCGTATCATTGTTAAAATTAAAAATCCATTGAAGATTTTTGCCATTTACGTCACTTTTCTTCAATGAACTATTTTTTAAATCAATTTTTTTGTACCTAAATTGTACCT